>OIFT01000095.1_pt1 | contig 44826 bp, 49 predicted proteins | sample 1582161 | NCBI WGS metagenome assembly OIFT01 (sample SAMN07501037, study PRJEB24779) | human gut metagenome | isolation source: stool | host: human infant | place: USA: Pittsburgh, PA | reverse complement strand
GAATGTATTTACGCTCTATATAAAAAGAACCGCAGGTCTCTTCAGATCTACGGATTTTCGCCATGCCACGAAATTAGCATCATGCTAGCAAGTTAAGCGAACACTGACATGATAAATTAGTGGTTAGCTATATTTTTTACTTTGCAACAGAACCAATTTCTCGTATCTAAAAAAGATAAATACACTTCAGATTCATCATTTCAAAGGCATTTTATCACGTAATATACGCGCGCTTTCAAAAATCCCTTTACCATTAATCATAGTTAACAAGCGTTGAACCTCTTTATCTGTTAAAGGGTCACCATTTAATTTATCGACGTGACGTTCATTTAAAATAGAACGGAAATTATCTAATAGTTGTTGTTCATTTCTAATCGTTACAGTTTCATAGCCATTAGATTTTAACTGCTCCATCATTTCAGTTTCTAACTCAAATTCACTTTGGTATACCATAACATCCCCCTAAACTTATTTTGTCTATTTATGATCAATAATTATATCGTATGATTGTATTTCAATGAATATCTTATTAATAATTATAACATTTAAATTGTTATGGAAATACAGACAAACAAATTATTCATTTGTTATTGTAGTGTTTTTATATTAATATTATTAATTATAGTATATTTTAATTTTATTGTATTTTACAACACCTTGTTTTTTGGTAGCATTGAAGGTGAAACTTACATAAGGGAGATATATTTAATGAAATTTAGAAAGTTAGGTATGTTAGCTTTGTCTTCTTTTATTATTTTAAGTGCCTGCGGTCAAAATACGGAAGATAATCATAAAAAAGACAATAATAAAACACATGAAAAGGATAAAAAATCAGATCAAACTGAAAATCAATCAAATGATGAAGTTGCAGAAAACAATCAAAATACAAAGAATCAATCTCAAGGTGAGTCTAATGCTGCAAAAACAACATATGAAACTAATAGCCAAAATAGTCAACCTATAACAATTGATGAAGCAAAATCTATCGCTTTTAACTCCGAAGACATACTCAATTTCACTCAAAATAAAGATGAACTGATTTACAATAAAGATAAAAGTAATAATGATGAAATTTTTATTGAAACACCTTTTAGTGGGATAAACGAATCCGTCAAGCACCACGCAATTATAGATAGAAATACAGGGAAAATTATCAAAACGGGTGGTGCTATTACCTCTCCAGATGGACCTATAAAAGCTAAAAACGGTTATATAGACAAAGATATCTATAATTCAACTACTGATTTTTACAATACTTACGTATACAAAAAAGGAATGCCTGAGTTTGAAATTGCTACTTCTGATGTTCCAGAACAAAAATATAAAAAACTTTCAAACATAGTTGGTAATTATTGGCAAAAAGAACAAGGATATGATAATAAGTCAAATCAATCAACATCAAATAACAACCAGTCTCAAAATGAAAAAGAAAATAATCAAACAGATAATGATAGTAAACAATCAAGGAATGAAAATACAAAAAATGAACAAAACCGAGACAATATTAAAGAAGATAATAACAAATCAAATCAAAAACAAAATAATGAAGAACAGCAAGAAAATAGTAACGAGGAAGCTTCGCAAAATGAGGAACGTGAGGATCCAAATCAAAAAATAGAACAACCATCTAGCGAAGATAAGCAAAATCCAGATGCAACACAAGAAAATAATAACCAAAACAATGATGAAAATACTGATGGTAGCAACTATGAAAATGAACAATCTCAAGATGTAAAATCAAAAAGTTCAGAAAATGACAAAGAAACTTCAAACGCTTCATAAATATAAAAATATTATTATCAAAAGGAGTCTTTAATTGGTTAGTGTTACACAAAGAATTTCACAAATTAAACAACCCCGTGGTGGGTATTTAAACAGAAAATCATTTGAAGTTAAGCAACTAGAACCAGAAACATTTATAGATACAAAATATGAAAATATAGCACCTCAAACAATTGGTTTAGTCGTAGACTACCTTACTCGTATGGTTATAAATCAAGATAAAGAAAAATCATTTGCTATATCGTTAACTGGCGCAAAATTAGCTGGGGAATTACAAACAGCCGAATCATTGTTAAAAGAGATTAATGATAATGACGACCTATCTATTATTAAAGCATGTCAGTTAGTAAATTACGATATGGTATATAGAGCAGGAAGCATGCCTAAAGAATTTAAAATCCCAGATCAAGACACAATTAATAATATAAAATCACTTATAAACAGAAGTCTTTCATTTTTTAATCAAATTGGTGAAGTTAAAATGGATGGTTTCACATTTGAGGGTGCTTATACAAGCATTATTGATACTGGAGATGGCGACTTTCTAACTGAAGATACTTTGTGGGATTTTAAAGTTTCAAAACAACTACCACAGAAAAACAGTACGCTTCAATTAGTGATATATTATTTAATGGGTAAGGCATCTCAAAAGCCTACCTTTGAGAATATACGTTACATTGGTATTTATAATCCAAGATTCAACCAAATTTATAAATATGATATGACACAGGCAGATTCAGAAATGATTGAAACAATCCAAAAACGTGTTATTGGATACGATTAATATAAATATATGAAACATTTTAAGGGATGGTGTATTTGAAAATGAAAAAAACAATAACTAGTTTAGCAGTAGCTACATTGTTGTTATCAGCTTCAGGTGTTGTTAAAGCAACTGATAATAAAGAAGATTGAACCTGTTTTTATTAAAGGCGCTGACTTAGAAGGGCAAGATTTACAACAAACTGAGAATGATCTAGGCGTTGATGATAACTATGAAACTTATAATGTTAACGTCAATGATGTGAGTAATTATATCCCAAACAGCAGTAATCTAAGTTATATTTATTCAAGTGCAACAATTGAACATAAAAAATGGGGTAAAGGTGTTGATGTAAAAATTGATACACCAGATAACATTACAAAAGTGACATCTGAACAATATCAAAATGCTGCAATTACGGGAGGAATTAAAAATGCAGAAATACATATAGCTTCTGTAGAACCAGTAACGGGTGAAGGTGCTTTAGCAGGTATTTATAAAGCATATGAAGAAAAAGGTAACAATCTAAATACTGAAGATATTCAAAATTCAAACCAAGAAATGAATGACTTAGGTACAATTTCGGAAGAAAATAAAGGTAAAGATGGGTATTCAGATGAAGCTTTAAATGCTTCTATAGCAGATATTAAAGAACAACTTGCAGATATTAAACAAAATCAAGATAAACAAATCACACAACAACAAGTTGAAGACACTGTTAATAAAGTCCTCGATGAGCGTAGGTTATCAGAGATATTATCAGATAATCAAATTCAAATGATTAATAATAATATGATTAATGTGGCAAACTCTAATGCCCTAACTTCCGATCCTAAAGTATTTAAACAAAATGCCAAAGATGTATTAAAAAATATTGAAAAAAACTCAGATGATTTATTGAATAAAGCAAAGGATAAAGCCAAAGATTTGAATACAGAAGAAAATAGAAATCTCCTTCAACGCATATGGGACGGTATTTTGGAAATTCTTCAATCGATCATTCAATTTTTCTCTAATCTGTTAAATAGGTTATAACGCTACCAAAGTAATAATTTTAAATTCAAAAATAGATGTTAATAAACCTCTAAGAAAGGTGTGTAATATATTGTCAATTTTATCTACAATCATTGGAGGATTGTGCACAATAATTGGCGGTTTGATAACAGTATGGTGTAGAAATTTTATTGAAAACAAAAGAAAAGTACAGCAAGTAGAAGAACAACTTCGATTCCTCATTCCAAAATTACATTTCTGTGTTGAAAAAATTAATCAACTCACTGATTTAAATTCAGCTATATGGGGAGATCAAAATCACAGCTTGGGCTTTCTACCAAATGGTTTGGAATTATGGAATAGCAAAACGGAACTCAAACATAATGATTTAGAGACGTTCAAATATTTGTTGGCAAATTTTGATGATTTAAGTACAAATGAAGATATATTTAACACATTTATTGATGAGGGTGTCAAATTAAAAGAGAGTCAAATAACAACAATCAAAAATTTTTTAAAATATACATACACTAAAAACAAAACTCAAGATCAGATACCATCTAATTTAATGATAATTTTAAAAACATCCGAAGAAATTATCCAACAAATCTCTACATCCTTATACTTGATGAACGATGAAAAAAGACAGTTAATACATGAACTCAATACTTATATACACTATTTTTTAAATAGTCTACAAAAAATTCCAAATACAGATGCCTATAAACTAACAATTACAAATTATTATTTTGTGTTTCACATTATAATATATCAACTAGAATTAATTCTTAATAAAAAGTAATCATTAAAATTTAATAAACTCTGCTTTATATTATAAAATTACGGCTGAAATAACCGCATCATTTATGATATGCTTCACCCTATCAGTGATATTGCTAAAAAGATATTCAATAATGTCATTTTATTACTTAGTAAAAACTTTTTCTTGTATACCTATCATAAATAAGGATACATTTGATTATTTCTTCTCATAATAAATTCTTTAATAACATTAAAATTACTAGTGATTTACACTCACCTTTATGATTTTCATCACCATTTTTCAATGTAATAATTGTTATTTTTATTAGTTAAAGTTCATACCATGTTTTCTAGTGCAAAATACATTCTTCCAATAATTTTCTCTATTGATTATAGTGTCTACTTTAGTCTTTGTATCAAAAATTTCTAAAATTGAATATTGAAAATTATTTATAATATAATCTTTCCCTTTATCTAATTTAATTTCATTTAATAATTTATTACCACCTGTTAGATTTTCTATATTGGCATAGTCCGACCATCGTTGCCATATTCCATCTGTATTACCTGATGCTGATCCTATGTATAATTTGCCATTACTTAAGTCGGTTATAACATAAACACCTTTTACATTCATTAAAGCTTGTTTCCAACTAGGTTCATTTCTTAATATAATTTGTTGCATTTGTGGGTGGGATAACGTTACATTCTGATAACCAGGAAAATGTCCTAATTTAGTATTAGGAGCAATTTCATAAACTTCAGGTTCTAAAGTATCTTGAATATTTTTATATAATCTATTATATAAATCTCTACCTATAGTTTTTTTTAATTTAACAATAAGTCTTTTTCTGTATTCTTTATAATCATCCATTAAAGTTAATTCATAACCTACCTCATCAAAAACTTCAGGTTCAATCTTTTTAATTTTATATAATCCTCCAAAAATAAAATATTCTGGACCATATGGATAATATTGAGCAAAAGCTAGTAGGTAATCTGCATGATTCAAATTGTTATTTGGATGTTTCGTTTTCCATGCATTAATTTGTTCCCATTCAGTTTCATCTTCTTTAAAAAGTAAATCCCAAGCTCTTATTTCAACATTTCCTGCATTCATATTAAATTTTATTTTAGTTTTATTTAAATTCGGTACTTTTATAAATTGGTTAAGTTCAATCATAATTTTCTTATCCTCTCATTTTTAAATATTATCAATTAGCCAATTTTTGATAATATATTTAATCCCCGTTCTTTACACCTTATCTAAAATTGAGGATATCTTTCACGTAAAATAGACTAACAGCCAACACAGCCCCCATGTGAAATTTTTATAATCTTTTTATATTACCTTATGTTTCGAAAAGTAATTTAATCATCCTCGCTTGGCATAAAGTTCATACTATCAGAAAAATAAATATTCTCTTGCTTGCCTTCAATAAAGGTAAATTCTACATCTTTTGTACCAATTGAAGAACCTTTTAAGTCACCTGTACCTTTCAATAATAACTTTGGTGCTTGTTTCGTTGGAATATCGTATCTTTCCCTTAATTGTTTTACATTATAATCGCTATTTTCTAAATCATATTCTGCTGAGTAACTAGGTACATTGGGATTGTATGATACATTTCCATTCTTATAATCATTTAATTCTTTAAAATTTGCATATTGAGCGAAGAATTTAAATTCATCTATTTCTCTCTTTATCTTACTATCTTCAATCTTTTTAATAGGAATTATTTTATTGTTTTCCATTTTGATTGGATATTTTTTCTTATTATTTTGTGGTCTTCCTTTATTATCGTATGTAATTTTATTGGTTATATAATCACCTTTAGATGTTTGTGTATTTCTATTTATTTTCAACACCATACCTCTAGTTTCTAAATCTTCTCCTTTTCGTTGTACAGCCATTTCCCAGTGTAGTAACCATGTTCCTTTATCATCCTTATCAAATTCTTCATCTCGATATCCTTCTTTATCGTATAAATCTTCTAAGTTTTTAATAGGATACATACTTAACGTCTTATTAAAACTTTTTTTAATTTCTTTTTCTTTGCTGTCGTCTTTATTCATAAATCCACATCCACCAATAAAAATCGTTATTAATAAAAAACTGATGCATAAAAGTAACTTTTTCGAATATTTCATATATTCACATCTCTCTGTTTTTGAATTCTTTTTTTAAATCATGGTATCTACATATAAATATTGAGTGATAATGTAAATCTCTCTTTCATATTATCAAACAATGAACACCCATTCATTTTATATATTTTTCTATATATTATATTCAAATTAATATATAACTATACATTTAAAAATGATAATTTAAAATTGTGTTATTCTATATGTATGTATTATTTAAGGAGGAATGTTGGTGAGTAAAGAAAACAAAACCGCAATTAAAATTACTCTTGCTTACTTAAGTTTCATTGTAGGCGCTGGTTTTACTACTGGCCAAGAGTTATTACAATTTTTTGTAAACCATGGAAATTATGCGTATATAGCCGCAATTATTACAGGTATCATTGTAACCTTTGGTACACGTCAAACTTCAAAAGTAGGTTACCGTTTAGATGCTAATCAATACGATATTTCATTACATAGCTTATTTGGTAAAGTATTAGGAACCATTATTGATTATTTAATTGTTTTCTTTTTATTTGGATTAACTGTCGTTATGATTGCTGGTGGTGGATCCGCATTACAACAAGGATTTAATGTTCCTACATGGATAGGTTCATTCATAATTGTTTTATTATTGTTTTTCATTCTACTCTTAAATTTCAATAAAATCATTGGCGTGTTAGGTATCGTGACACCCTTTTTAGTTATCGCTGTGTTTATTATTGCCGGATTTAATATTATTCAACCTACTGTCCCTTTTAATGAGGTAGCTCAGCATATTCAACCTTCAAAAACAAATACTCCTCATGCCTGGTGGTGGGACGCTATTTTATATGGTGGTATTATTATAGGAAATAGCTTCAGCTTTTTAACTATTATAGGTGGAGATGCAGAAAGTCATAAGATTGCCAGACGAGGTGCAGCTTATGGAGGTATCGTATTTAGTATACTATTACTGATTATGATTGCAGGTTTACTTGCGAATGTTGAAAAAGCTAACAGTGTCGATATACCTACATTATTATTGGCTAAAGATATTCATCCTTGGCTTGGTGTTCTTATGTCAGCTGTCATGGTAGGTGTTATTTTTAATAGTTGTGTAGGAATGATTTATCCTTTCTTAATTCGCTTTTCTGATTTTCGTACACCACGTTACTTTATATTATTAATTTCTTCGTTAGTTTTAGCATTTATACTAAGCTTTGTGGGATTCGCCGATTTAATTAATATTGTCTTTCCAATTGTAGGCTACATCGGCTTATTCATTACAATCGCTTTATTAATACGTTGGGTATATAATAAAACAACTCAAAAAAAATTGATGTGACTATATTAGAAAGCACAACGAATTAATCTTCTGTCGAAGAATTTAGTAAATTTATAAATTTAAAGCCTCCTTCACTTTACGATGAAGGAGGCTCTAATTTTTATTTTTTCTAATTTCAATTGACAAAATAGGACTTTATCAGTATCAAACGAACATCTTTTGTAGTAACCCTTTTTTACGTTGTTGTAGCAATTGTATTTTTGTATTTTGATTATTAATTCTATTTTCAATATCTTTTAATAAGTAACTAATCTTATCTTGTTCATTACGAATAGGCATTTCAATACTTATACTACTTAAATTTGCATGAGTTAATTTAGCTGGAGCATTTCCCGTTACAAATGTTCTTAGTTCTTTGAAATTTAAATAATAATTCATAAAATATAAATTATGATTATTACTTTTTACTACGTGAGCATGATTATTCACCCAATATTTACCGTTTGCAATAAAACTACTAGTTTCAAACTGTCCCCACTTAGCACCATCCTCTCCTATCAATAATCTTTCTTCATTATCAAATAAATAATCTTTCACATAATCAATTATTCCAATAGCACCATAATATGGGTAATTTCCCTTTTCTCTCAACGAAGAAGTTATAGGCTTTCTTCTATTATTTTCAAATACAAAAATATCTTTTATAAGAGTCTTGCTCACGTATTGCATCACGGTTTAAATGATAATCGTTTGCATTTTCTATGTCATAGATAATTACGGAAATTGCACTTGTTTCTTCAGAGTGAGCTTGAATATTTTGACTGCTAATTTTATAATCTTTTTGATTCATTTATATCAATCCTCACTAGGCATAAATTTTATACTATCTGAAAAATGTATATTCTCTTTTTGATTTTCAACAAAAGTGTATTTTACGTCCTTATAACCAAGAGATGTCCCTTTCAAATCACCAGTACCTTTTAATATTAATTTTGGTGCTTTATTTGTAGGAATATCATATTTTTTTCTTAATTGTTTTACATTATAATCATTATTTTCTAAATTATACTCAGCTGAATAACTAGGAACATTGGGATTATATGATATATCTCCATTTTTATAGTTTTTTAACCCTTTAAAATCCGCATACTGTGCAAAAAATTTAAATTTTTCAATTTCTTCTCTTATTTTACTGTCCTCAATTTTTTCAGTTGGAATAATCTTGTTATTTTTCATTTTCACTGGATATTTCTTTTCAGTATCTTGATTTTCACCTTTCTCATCAGAAGAAAATGTATTAATTACATATTCCCCCTTCGCACTCTTCGTATTTTTATTTATCTTTATTACCATTCCCCTAGATTCTAAGGTCTTTCCTTTCGGTTGTATACTCATCCTAGAATAAAGTAACCAAGTTCCTTTATCATCTTTATCAAATTCTTCATCTCGATAACCTTCTTTATCGTATAGGTCCTCAAGGTTTTTGATAGGATACATACCTAATGTTTTTTCAAAACTCTTTTTAATTTTTTCTTCTTTATTACCTTCTTTTGTCATACTTCCACATCCACTAATAAAAAACGTTAAAATTAAGAAACTTGCAAATACTATTAATCTTCTTGAATGTTTCATATTTTCACATCTCTCTATTTATCGTATATTTGTAAAAGCGATATAAATCAAAATATTAAATACTTTACTTATCACTCTTTAATATTACCAAACAATAAACAGCCATTCATTTTAATTTGGTTTTGTATACTATTATTATGTTTATATAGTATAAGAACCACATAGTCATCTTTATGTGTAACTACGTGGTTCCTAATTATTTTTACTTCTAAGTTGTTTTATGATTTTTTTAGTAATTATTTCTAATAGCAATTTTACAAATCAGTTCATTCGTAATTAATTTCGTAATTTATAATGCCTTTTTCGGTTTTTCACTCTTTAAATAAATGGACTTTATGATAATTAAATGCTTCTAGCGTTTCAAAAGGTTTAAGAAATAGTTTCCAATAACTTTTATATTTATTATAAAGCGGTCTATTAGAGATTCTATAACTATTCATTACATGAACTCTAAACATATTTAACGCTCGATTTAAAGATTGAACAATATGAAAACGATCAATAATAATCTTCGCGTTAGGAAATAATTGTTTGATTAGCGACATATATGGTTCATACATATCAATCGTTACTGTTTTGACTTTTTGTCTAAGTTTTAAAGAATAGCGATAAAAATGATCTTTAAGCGATTTTAACTTACGATCCGCTACCACATCTACGATGCGGTGCGATACAGCATCTGCATAAATAAAGCTCATTTTTCCTATAACATTTTTAACACTTTTAAATTCGTCCATCATTAAGTGTTCAGGTAGAGCATCAAAAGAAGACTGACTTACGTCGCTTGCCGCTTGATTAATCACTCTAGACACAGTCATTGATGATACTAAGCATGACTTAGCGATAGATTTTTGAGAGCGGTATTCTTGTGCTTTATCTAAAACTGCAAGTTTTGTTTTATTAGAAATAAAACAATGAGCGTCGACAATATTAGATTTAGCAGTAAAATGACTGTCACATGATTTACAATAAAATCTTTGTTTTTGAAGTTCTAAATAAGCGGGCATTTCCATAATTTTAAGTAAAGTAATCGTTGAGGTTTTCTTACCATTTTTTACTATAGAGAAATTTTCATTTTTAGTTGAACAATTTTCACAATGTGTAGGTTGATAAGTGAGCTCGGCATAGTAAAACAAGCTCATTCGTCCTTTATGTTTTTTCTCAATCACTTCATCTGAAAAATTTAGATTTTTATCTTTAATTCTTAATGTATTTAATATAGACTTACACATAGGCGCATTACCTTTCTTTTTTATTTTGTGTGGTAACTAATAATTATAGAGGTAATTGCGCCATTTTTGTATTCAAACATAAAAATTGGACTGATGATTTTTAGTCATCAGTCCAATTTATTATAGAGTCATTAGATTAAGTAGTTAGTGCTTTGCTTGTGTTAAAAGCCCCAAATTAGAGGTGGATCTGCTTCGTAGTCTTTTTCATTTAAGTTTTTTTCTTTGATGATTTGGCTAGGGAATTTATCAAGATCATTTTGTGTTTTGAACATATTTGATAAATTTTCTGACATACTCATTTGATTATCAAATTGGTAATCACTTGTTTCATTCATAGTAGCTGTAAAATATAATTCCTTATTATTATTTACATACCCTTTAATTAAATAATCTCCCATTGGGTTTTTTTCGGTTTTTACAATCGTAAAGTGTTTATAATGATTTACGTTTTCATTGAAAAATAAATCGATTCGCTTTTTTTGAATATCTAAGTAATAATCACGTTTATTTTCGTGAAGGATATAGAAGCCTCCAGTTATAAGAGTTAGGATTATGAAAAATGATAGGGCAAACAATATAATTTTATTATTATTGAACATAAAAACCTCCTCAAATAAAGTTGAATAAAGGATATTAAAAGCCCCAAATTAGAGGTGGATTAGCTGTATATTCATTTTCGTTCAAGTTTTTATCTTTGATGATTTGGCTAGGGAACTTCTTGTGAGATCTAGGAGGCTTGTACATATTTCCTACTTCTTGAGGATAGCTTATTGTATCTTCAAATTGATAATTGCTATCAGAGCTTAAAGTAGCTAAAAAATCTAATTTTTTATTATTATTTATATATCCTTTTATTGTATAGTTGCCCAAAGGTGTTTTTCCAGTTTCTGTAATTTTTAAAGTTTTATAGTTATCTAAATTTTCTTCAAAAAATAAATCGATTCGCTTTTTTTGAATATCTAAGTAATAATCACGTTTATTTTCGTGAAGGATATAGAAGCCTCCAGTTATAAGAGTTAGGATTATGAAAAATGATAGGGCAAACAATATAATTTTATTATTATTGAACATAAAAACCTCCTCAAATAAAGTTGAATAAAGGATATTAAAAGCCCCAAATTAGAGGTGGATTAGCTGTATATTCATTTTCGTTCAAGTTTTTATCTTTGATGATTTGGCTAGGGAACTTCTTGTGAGATCTAGGAGGCTTGTACATAGCACCAACTTTTTTTGAATAACCAATTGTATCTTCAAATTGATAATTATCTGCTTTATTAAGAGTTGCAGAAAAATACAAACTTTTATCGTTATTAATATAGACTTCGATTATATAACTTCCCATAGGAGTTTTCCCTGTTTTAGTTAAATCTAGATTTTGATAATTGTTCATATTTTCTTTGAAAAACAAGTCGATTCTTTTCTTTTGAATATGTAAGTACTGTTCACGTTTATTTTCATGCAAGATACAGAAACCTCCAATTATAAGTGTTAAGATTATGAAAAATGATATGGCGAACAATATAATTTTATTATTCTTGAACATAAGAACCTCCCCAAATACAGTTGAATAAAGGATGTTCAATACTATGAAAATTAACGATAACACTAAGTTGAAGCTTTCTGAAAGTTCTTATCAGAACTATAATATTGGATGTCAGGTTAGCACTCCAAAAGGTGAATTTGAAGTTATTGAAAAACGTGATGACACTCAAAATGGTCTACGTGCTTATGCCTATGCACCAATTGTTAATGGAAAGCCAGACACGAGTAACATTGTGATGGGCTATGCAGGTACAGAACTTACCAGTATGAAAGACTGGAAAACCAATGTAAATCTTCCTTTTCATAATAACACAACTAATTTGAAAATTGATAACCATTATAAAAAATTAAAGCATACCACAATTAATGAAAAATATAATAAACCTACAGATGATAATGATGTGCTTAATACGTAAGATTATATTTGAAATATAAGTCAATTCTATCTTTTTGAGTGTCTATATATGTATCTTTCTTATTTTTGTGTGAAAGATATAGATCAACTAAGAACAATATTACTATGATAGAAATAAGGACGAATATTTTATTTTTATTACGTATGAGATCTCCTTTGAAAATGAACAGTTAATAATTGGTGATGGACCTTAGAAGCCAAATATAAGGGGAGGATCAGCTTTATAGTCATTTTCATTCAAGTTTTTTTCTTTGATAATTTGGCTAGGGAACTTATTGGAGGGGTTTTTTTGTTTAAACAGATGACTTAATTTTTTTGAGTAATTAATTTCATCATCAAATTGAAAACCTTTATCTTCATTCATAATAGCAATAAAATCTAATTTTTTATTATTATTTATATATCCTTTTATTGAATAGCCGCCCATAGGTGTTTTTCCTATATCAGTAACCTTGATGCTTTGATAATTGTTTATATTTTCTTTGAAAAATAATTCAATACGTTTTTTTTGAATATCTATGTAATGTTGACGCTTACTTTCATGTAGCATATAGCCGCCTCCTAATATTATTGCTATTATAATGATAATAGATGTAGCGAACAATATTATTTTGTTTTTATTCATAATGTCCTCCTAAATTAATAAATTCTGATCTGAGTTGTGGCGACGCTTTAACAGTCATTGTTATCATGAATATCAATATAATTAGTCATATTTTTCGATTTTATTTGATATTCATTTTGCTACATATTTAATCATCCTCGCTTGGCATAAAGTTCATACTATCAGAAAAATAAATGTTCTCTTGCTTGCCTTCAGTAAAGGTAAATTCTACATCTTTTGTACCAATTGAAGAACCTTTTAAGTCACCTGTACCTTTCAATAATAACTTTGGTGCTTGTTTCGTTGGAATATCGTATCTTTCCCTTAATTGTTTTACATTATAATCGCTATTTTCTAAATCATATTCTGCTGAGTAACTAGGTACATTGGGATTGTATGATATATTTCCATTCTTATAATCTTTTAATTCTTTAAAATCTGCATATTGAGCGAAGAATTTAAATTCACCTATTTCTCTCTTTATCTTACTATCTTCAATTTTTTTAATAGGGATTATTTCATTGTTTTTCATTTTCACTGGATATTTTTTCTTATTACTTTGAGGTCTTCCTTTATTATCGTATGTAATTTTATTGGTTATATAATCACCTTTAGATGTTTGTGTATTTCTATTTATTTTCAACACCATACCTCTAGTTTCTAAATCTTCTCCTTTACGTTGTATAGCCATTTCCGAGTGTAGCAACCATGTCCCTTTATCATCCTTATCAAATTCTTCATCTCGATAACCTTCTTTATCGTACAGGTCTTCAAGGTTTTTGATAGGGTACATACTTAATGTTTTTTCGAAACTTTTTTTGATTTGCGTTTCTTTATTACCTTCTTTTGTCATACTTCCACATCCGCCAATAAAAAACGTTATTAATAAAAAACTGATGCATAAAAGTAACTTTTTCGAATGTTTCACATTTTCACATCTTTCTATTTATCGTATATTTGTAAAAACGATATAAATCAAATTCTTAGACTTCTTCATATTACTCTTTCATATTACCAAACAATAAACAGCCATTCATTTTAATTTGGTTTTGTATACTATTATTATGTTTATATAGTATAAGAACCACATAGTCATCTTTATGTATAACTACGTGGTTCCTAATTATTTTTACTTCTAAGTTGTTTTATGAATTTTAGTGATCATTTCACGAGTGCGACCATGAAAAATTATAATGGTATACGAGTGACATGTAGTTTAAAACTATACGCTTCATCTTAGTAGAGATTTTCTTACGTGTAGCGTAATTATTTCCAGGTAATATACGAGCCAATTAAATATCCTCAGATAATCAAATATATATATAAACAAACAGCATGATTACTAAAAAGAATAAATTTAAGCACTTCGACAGAAACAGTAATACCACGTGTTAATTCTCACATACAATGGTGTCAAAATGATTGAATTTATCGAGTGTCTAAGCAATTTAAATATGCCATAAATGGATATCTGAAAAAACACATACATGTTCTGTCAAAATCAAATCGATGTCTAAACCTTGTTGTATACATATCTAGGAGTCTTAAATGAACAACGAGACCTGCTTAATACGTATTTCGACGTAATTGAAAAGAATTACAGAAAGATTTGAGCGAATAATGAAAGAAAATGAGGCGTGTGATTTTAAAAAGTTGAAAAAATGATTGGATATTGATAAAAATTAAATTAAAAATCTCCCCACCATACTCACATGAAAATGTGTAGGTAAGATGGGGAGTTTATGGGATTGATAATTTTTATTTGAAAATATTAAAGTATTTAAAAACCAAATTTCTAAGACAATTCATTATACTTAATTTTGTTATCTTTACTTTTTGCTATAGGATACTTCTCCGCGTTCTTCACTAACTTCTTACGGATAATATCATTGATATCAAAATTTAAATTGTCTGCTAACATATAGCTATATATTAAAACATCTGCTATTTCTTCAGCTAACCTTTCACGATTAGTTTCTACTACTTCATCAGATGTTTTCCATTGGAATAATTCCAATAACTCAGCTGCTTCTAAAGTAATGGACAATGATAAATCTTTCTCATTATGAAATTGTCTCCAGTTACGAGCATCTCTAAATTTATTAATTTCTTTCACGATATCATTAATTTCATCCATTGCTCTCACCCTTTGCTGCTATTTTTAGCGCTTCTCTTAACTGATCATCTACAGCATAAATATATAAGCCATTTACACCACGTGTTAATAAGACATTTAATTCATTCTTCAAAAGCATTTCTGAAAAATACTGTTTTGATCCGTCTTTTAACGTTCTTCTTTGCGTAGCTTTTTTATTAGCACTCTCACTTTTGTCAAAAATAATTTTACCATTTCTATATTTAACTGAAGGTCCTATAATGACGCCTGCAAAGTTTAAATCTAAACCTTGTATAGTAAATGTTGAGCCTATTTCATCAATTGTTTGATCTTGCTCAACCCACGGTAAGCTAACTTGATTTCTATTAGCTTTTAATTGATAATTCCAAGGCATGGACCAATTTCCGATTTTAACTCTCCAAAAGTCTTCATGATTAGGCGGCTTGGTTCCATACTTCCAATCAAATGTAGCAAGCATTCGTGATATACCACTATCTGTATGTGTAGCTTTTATCTTAATAGCTTTTTCTAACTCATCTGGTGTATCAAAGATTTTAATATCATATCCTAATTTATCTTTAGGTATAGAATTTATTACTTGATAATCAACTAAGTTTCTGATCCAATTAACAGTTGAAATATCACTATTTATACGCATTTGATTTCTCAATGTTACATGATTACTATTACTTTTGGCTTTATCAAAATATTCATTCAACTTATCTATTTCCCAAATTTGTTCAGTAGTAAGAACTTGTTTTATATCAAATACAATTACCACAACCTTGGCTCTCGCCAATAAATCATCTAAATGATTTTTACCTTGATAACTTTGCTTCCCTTGAGTTAAAAGTAAGTGTGCTTCATCAACAATAACTACATCTACTTTTTCATCTGATGAGTTGTTATTAATAAAACTAGTAGGTTTTTGAACAATTTTATTTTTTTTATTAGCTATACCTAATTTAGAAGCTATTTGACTATATATAGAAACATGCTCATTATGGTTAACTAAAAGATGAATATCTAAATTTTCATCTAAATCCAAATTGTATTTTCCTAGTTCATAAAGTAATGTACTCATTAGAACTGTTTTACCCGAGCCCGCTTCTCCTTCAACAATAATTAATTGTCCATCTTCATTTGAAAGTATACTTTCTTTAATTTTAGTTAGTATTTCTTCTTTAGCATTAATTTGTTCTTGTGTCAATTTATGAAATGGAGATGCTTTGAATATAGCTGAATCTTTAATAATACTTTCTATAGGAAATAACGATTTATTTTTTTTATTTAAAGATTGCCATATTTCAGAGAATATTTCATCAAGCATTTCCGATGTATAATATTCATTTTGTTGATTTGTTCTACTATTATGAACTCTAGATATATTCTCTACACTCAACAAATACTGCATTAATCTATTTTCAATATCGAGAGTCAAAGATTTATTAAATAATTCATGACCAATCACATACATTGATGATTTTTTTGATTCAGAAAAATCTTCCCAAAATGATTTCACCTTCGTATCAGCATTTAGATGCTGTCTTGTTCTATTTCTTATATCAGCTGTTTCTCCCACATAAACTTCAAAATTATTTTCACTCTTTTTGTCATTAATGATATACACAGTCGGATATCTCAATAAAAATTTCCCATTTGCTGAAGTATTCCACTTACGTACTGAGTTATCTAAATTCTCTAGTGAATAGTTAATATTTTCTATTTTTAATAAGTTTCCCATTATATCACCTATCAATTTCTCATATATACGTCTCTATTTTATCAATTTTATGCTAAATTAATATACTTTTTTTTATTGAGAAAAAATTGTAATCATCGAGATAGTATACTGTGTATATGATACTCAAGTTACGTGAATACCTTAAACCAAACCGTCCAACTGTTGCATAATTGATTCTCTAACGATTATTCACCTTGATTAGTCACATTCTTATTTATTTTATAAATATAATTATATTTATAAAATAAAAATAAAATTATATTTAATAATAACCTAAAAATCAAATGAACATCTGATCTAATATATCTATTTTGTGAAGTGTCATATAATATTAAAGAAGAACTAATAACTCCCTAAACAATTTTAAACACAAAATTACTTAACATAATATCTACATGTTCTTTCTTAATACACTAAAAACCTTATACCTTATGGTACGCTTTCCTGAGCTAGTGATATTCCTAAAAAACACTTATCGATTAATTCGTTAAGTGTCTTCACTATATTTAACCAGTATTTCTACTGATTTTTTAAACCTCTTTTTCACCTTAAACTAAGACTTTTCAATCTATAATTTGCTTTAAACTTTCACCTATCTTATCTAATTCAGACATTGCATTGTCAACCCAATCTCCTTTAGCTGATTTTTCAAACTCACTTCTAAAAGAATTACAATGACTAATTGTTTGCTCAATAAGCTTTTTTTCTTCGTTTTTCATTTTGTTTTCATGGTCATGATGTCGCTTGTTATGTTCTGGTGCAATGACATTTGTAATACGGTTTTTTTCCATCATTTTTTTCAGTTCACTTACAGCTGAACCATCAAATGCAACTGGGTTTGCCATTAACATAACTTAATCACCCTCCTTTATTTTCTCAAATTGCTTTAAATATTCTTTTCTTAGTTCATCTTTGTAATTTTCTAATTTTATCTCACTTTGTCTAAGTCGTTGATTGACTTCATACTCGTATTCTTCTATATTGTTTAGCATTCTACCATTAGCTTCATTACTATAATTCATTTTTTCTTTTAAATGTAAAAACAAATCATAGCTTTCCTCATTTTCTCTTCGTATTTGATGCCTTAATTCATTTAGTTTTTGTAACGCTTGATCTACTTGTTTTTTTTCTGTGTCGTATACGTCTTCTAATTCATTAAGTTGCTTATATTCAGAAAACATCATGCTAAATCTCCAATTTGACTTGCGAGCGATTGATCTTTTTCAATAATTTCATTGATACTCGTCTTAATTTTTGAAATATAAGTATCATACTGTGATGATACATTCGTGAGTTGTGTTAATTTATAAGAAATCTTACTATGCGGCATTGTTACTAATTTGTTTTCATTAACATTGCCCACATCTAGGGCGTCTAGGACTTCTCCATCGGAAAGATGTTTTCCCAACGCACTTCCAGACTCCCGGGCGTCTTCCCAATTTTTTTTAAACAACTTTTTCATATCAGCGTACAACTTTCGCAACTGTTGAATCTCTTCTTCTACCATTTGACTTAAACTTACAGCTATCGAAAGCGCTGTTAAAAATTCTAAAATCTTTTGTTGAGATGACGATAATGCTCCGCCGCTTGCTTGTACCATATTCGCTTTCACCGCATCAATTTGTTGTAATTTTTTTGACGCCTGCTTTTTCGCAGTCACAAAGGATTTATTGTTGGCATCTTGATATCCCTTTAGCTTCTCTAATTCTGCTTTGATTTCACGTTGCTCGCGTTTCCCTAAAAACCCGAGCATGGAATGCCCTTTACCATTTTTAATTACCATTTCATTTCCTGCAGATACATATTCAGTCTTTTTTATAATGCCATTTAATTCATCCTTGTCAGAAACAATTCTTAATATGTTACCATCATAACTTTTAATAAACGACTCTATATATGCATCTTTTTCTTTATCATGAAGGCTAGATATTGGTCCCTTTATAATTCTTCTAAAATCTTTAACCGTTAGTGGTGCAGGATTATAAGCAACCACATTGTCAATATCATTACTAACACCTATGATAATCGCATCACGGCCACCCAAAGAGTGACCTGTGATCGTATCTATCTCATAGTCTTTTTTAATATCTTTGATAAATTGTTGCGTGTTTTTAAAACGCACATCTTTATCTGTAACAGTGTTTAATCCAATGTTTGTATCTGCGGCAAAATCTAGCATTGATCCTCTTGCATCTATGGCCTCTTGTTTATCCTTAATAAAATTAAAGGGGTTAAGCGTATTTTTTAATTGTTTCCCATGTACATTTGTCCCAGCCATTCCCACAGTCACTTTTCCTGTATCTTTATTTAAAAAGGCAGTTGACGTCGTGCCTGTATTAGGGTCCGTATAGCTTTTAAGGTAATTAAGATTGTTTGGAAATGTTCCTTTTGCTTTCAATTTTTCTAACTGACCACGAATTTTATCATCACCTAAATTATGATCATTTGCATTTTCTATTTCATAACTAACTTTAGACACAGTGCTAGTTTCTTCAGAATTACTAGTGATATTTTCTGTTTTTATTTGATATTCAGTTGAGCTCATATTTAATGACCCTCACTTGGTTTATAGTCTAAACTATCAGAAAAATATATGTTTTCTTTAGGTTTTTCGATAAAAGTAAATTCAATATCTTTAGACCCAATAGAAGAACCTTTTAAGTCACCTGTACCTTTTAACAATAATTTAGGTGGTTGTTGGGTAGGAATATCGTATCTCTTTCTTAATTGTTTTACATTATAATCACTATTTTCTAAATCATACTCTGCTGAATAGCTAGGAACTTTTGGATTAGTTGCTATTTTTCCATTTTTATAATCTTTTAAAGAGTTGAAATTTGCATATTGAGAAAAAAACTTGAATTCTTCTATTTCCTTCTTTACATTAAAATTTTCAATTCTTTCAGTTGGAATGATTTTATTATTTTCCATTTTTATAGGGTATTTTTTTTGAGTATTTTGACTAACCCCTTTACTATCCGTAGATATTTTATTAATTATATAATTTCCTTTTGATGTCCTTGTATTTCGATTTACTTTCAAAACCATACCTCTCGTTTCAAGATCATCACCTTTACGTTGTATAGCCATTTCAGAATATAATGTCCATGTCCCTTTATCATCTTTATCAAATTCTTCATCTCGATAACCTTCTTTATCGTATAGGTCCTCAAGGTTTTTGATAGGATACATACCTAATGTTTTTTCAAAACTCTTTTTAATTTTTTCTTCTTTATTATCTTCTTTTGTCATACTTCCACATCCCCCATTAAAAATCGTTAAAATTAAGAAACTTGCAAACAAAACTAATTTTTTTGAATGTTTCATATTTTCACATCTCTCTATTTATCATAAAATTTGTAAACATTATATAAATCAAAATATTAAATACTTTACTTATCACTCTTTAATATTACCAAACAATAAATATTCAATCCATTTAAGATATAAATTTATTTTAGTTTTTCGCTTTATAATTAACATTAAAAAACCGCATCACTTGTGATACGCTTCTGCTTATCAGGTAGTGATGCGGTTTATACTCACTTAATTTATATACTATTAAAATTTAAATAACGAATGAAAATAATACAATAATTTTGACAAAAAATTGTGTTACAATTTTATTCTAAATGCAGCAGTGGTTTCCTTATTTATTATTAATTATTTTGCGATAATGTTTCTAATTCTCTATATTGATTTTCATTTAATATTTTATAATTTTGTATCACGGGAATTTTATTATCAAATATTTCTTTCATTTTTTCTTCAGTAATTATTGGAGGAGTTTCTAAATTTAAATATAATTTTTTACAAATATTAAATTGAGGATACTTTTTTGCTCTATAATTATAACCTCTTTCTCTTTCGTCAATAGTACTTTGATCCTTAACAGTAGTTTTATCAAGAGACAGCGGAGGATTACCATCTACAATACAATTTTTAGGTAATATATAATTATTTTCTTCATACCATTTGCTTGCAGCGTAATGACAATTCTTAATTTCAATCACCTCCAAAATTGCAACAAGTCGCCAATGCTTAAAATCCTGATCATACTTATTTTTTTTAGCGATATATACTACTTTATCACCCTTTTTTAATTTCGGAGCTAACTTTTCTCCTCTACATAATGATGATATTCCTGGATACTCTACGTTTAATGATGGCTCTGTTCGAAAAGAGGCATCCAAATACGGTAGTATATCCACATTGTTTTTTACAATTTTATTCCCTTTTCTTTTTTTAAAAATCATAGGCTCATATGTTACCATTCTTACTTTATTCATATCACATACCTCCGTATCATTCTTAAAATCAATTTTCCGTTTATTATATAATATTTTTTATAAATAATACGTCGCTTATTAAAGTAACATTAACACTGTATATATTAATACAAAACTTTTCTTATCACACTATAGATTTCATTAATTAAACGCAATAGAATACTAATATAATTTTTTAATTATATTAGGGTCAGCATAGAATTCATTTGCAATGGTCTCCGGTTGAGCTCGTTGATAAAGATTAAAATTTTCATCATAGTAATCATTTAATAACTGCATTACATCCTTATTCATTGACTGCACTGTTCTTTTTACATCCTCTGATATATACGGATTTTTGAGCACTTTTTCTAATTCTTTCATACTATTCTCCCCATTCAATTTATTCATTAATTGAATCCAACTCATCTGTTATATTATTTGATCCATATGGTTGTGCTTCCACAATCCAATTCACATGATTTGCTAACCCATCTAAATCAGGAAATAACGATAATTCATTTATACCATAATATGATAATTCTTCTCTTAATCTTGTTCTATACCTCTTATCAATTATAATTTTATTTAATTTTTCTTTTTTCGATAAGTTATCTTCAATAGACGCAGTTGGTTGTTCATGAATTGTGAAAATACCACTTTGTCTTACTACTCTTGTTGCTAGTCCATTTGGTTTCACTTTCTTTATTCCCTTACTCTCAATTGGATGTACTTCCTTGACATTAATATCTGATTTTTTCAAATAAGCATAAATAACAGCATCACAATCCTCAAAGTCTTTCACAGCGAAATAAGCTGCTACTAATGGATTGAAACTCCAATCTAATAGCCTCGTCGCTAACCCATGATATTGTGCAATCGTTAACATATCCCAATCATTGTATGATTCTTTCAGAAATATCATAGCCTGTCGTTTCCACGCATAAAAAGTTTCCTCGTCATTATATTTATCATATGGTGAGCGTCCTGCTTTTGGTACTAAATCCCATTTTTCATTACTATGCTCTCTAAATAACCATAAACTGTTGCAAACAACTTAGAAATGACATTCAAGAAAGGGTATACCTTATACCTAAAATACAGAGTACTAAAACCAGTTAAATTATTTTATAACTTCAATCGAGATATACCTTATACCTAAAATTACAGAGTACTAAAACTTATCAAATGCATTTTCATCTTCTTTTTTTATATACCTTATACCTAAAATTACAGAGTACTAAAACGCTGTTTCTGTTATGAGTAAACGTCTTATCATATACCTTATACCTAAAATTACAGAGTACTAAAACTATTATATAAATCACAAAACTGAATAAACAATATACCTTATACCTAAAATTACAGAGTACTAAAACTTGATTTCCCATTGAGTGAATGAATTTTTCATATACCTTATACCTAAAATTACAGAGTACTAAAACTATTTTTTATAGCTTGTTCTATTTCGGTTGATATACCTTATACCTAAAATTACAGAGTACTAAAACCAGTTGAATTTGGTTCCAACATAAAAGATAATATACCTTATACCTAAAATTACAGAGTACTAAAACTGTTTACCGTCATAATAGCAAGGTAAGATGATATACCTTATACCTAAAATTACAGAGTACTAAAACCTCTAGCACAATTATAACCTTGAATTATAATTAAGAAAATAGATAAGTTGATAACGCTAATGAAATTTTTGTTTTATCGATATCTAATTGATATTCTAAATTACAATGTTTTAAAAATGAAACAATGATATAAAGATCAATATCATTAAAAACAATAATATCCGCAAGCAAGTAGTTAGAGATAATCGGTTTTATTTCTAAAACTGAACAATATTTTACAAATAAATACTCAAACCTCTCTTTAATCCGTTCTTTTTCCACATTAATTGGCGCATTCCAATAGCTATCTTCAAAAAAAGATTCTGTAATCATTTGAATATTATTAATAAAATAATTTAGTCCCTTAATACTTTCAGATAAAAAACGGGGTGATTCGGTTAAAACAATGACCGGAACAGGTAAGTTATTTAGTATTTTCCTAAATCTTATTTGTTCTTTAATGCTAAGACCAGCTTCTGGATATAAATAGATTACAAATGATTTTTCTTTTGCTTGATAATCCATTTCGTCCACTACTAATGGGACGACTTGTTCTAAACGAGTAATTAGTCTGGCATAATCTTCCGAATAATCATATTCAAATGAGAGTAGCTTTATGAATTGTTTTAAATCGAAAGACTTAATAGAAAGTGGCAGTGTGCCCTTTAAATTATCTCGTAAGTCATCTAACAGTACATTGATTGAATTAATATAACCATCTATTTCTAAATCATTTTGCATTTCTCTCATAATTTTCTTAGTCATCATACTCGTTGCTGATAATTGGTGTTCATTTTCAATTGTAGAATGGTCTAAGAGAAATCCTCTAAACTGATTATGTGATACTCTTTCAAAATCTGTAAGGTTTGTAATTGTAACAGTATCCTTATTTGAATTTCTAGGTTGAAAATAATTCTTAAGCGTATCTAAAATGTATTCTTCATGAGTTAAATCTTCATTATAAATAGATGTATATACACTAGTATTTAGAATAACTATGGGTATTGCATCAATATTGATTTCTAAAATTGCTTCATACATAGGTTCTCTCCTAAAATAAAATTGTACGATTATCTCCTAATATTTCGATATTTTTATCTTCATTTCCTAACAATATTTTCATTTTTTCATATTGCTTTTCGGTAATAATTAAAGCTCTAACGTGACCATTTGGTGGTAAAATACGTTTCACATAATTTACACTACTATTCGCCGCATCTTTATTGATACAACTTTTAATATAAATAGAATACTGCATCATCAAAAAACCTTCCGAGATGAGTCCCTTTCTAAACTTACTATATAATCGTCGTTCTTCTTTTGAGTCAGTTGGGAGATCAAACATAATCATAACTCTCATAAATTTATAACTCATGATTTATAAAATGAATATTGCTTAATATTTGGAAATTTGAGTGTTTCATATCTCCCTGTTCTGAAATACTCAATAATTGATTGAACCATAATTTCAATCGCTCTAATAACTGTATGTTGCTTTCCGTCAATTTGTACTCTAGCATGCATCAAGTTAATCAGCTCTAATCTATACTCTCTAGTCATATATTCCACTTTCGGAGGTTGTTTCAAAAGGTATAAGTCTACTAATGGTCTAAATACTTCAATAATATCTGATGCTAAATTAAAGTGATTTCTTGCGCCGATATGATGTATTCCTAAGGCTGGAATCAACCCTTTAGCCACAATGGTTCTAGCGATTGCTGAATTTAAAATAGTGTAACCAAAATTCAGAACCATATTTTCAACTAAAAAATCATCATCACGTCTAAAATCCTTAAAAAATGTATTAAAATAATACTTAGCCGCTTGGCCCTCTATATTCATTTCATCTTTAGGTGTAACCATTGATTGTAATTTTTTCATCTTAATTATTCTTTCTTCATCAACTCCATAATGTTTCATACACTGAATTTGATTTTGTAATTTTTGAACCAAAATATGTTTCCATAATTCAGCTTTTCTTTCTTCCGACCATTGTAGTTGTTCCTTCATTTGGCCATATTGATTAAAGTGACCATTAATTGGTTGAATCATACATTCTGGCAAATGGTGTTGATTACAAAAAATAACTAAAATATTATATTTAGATAGCTCTATCATAAGCCTAGAAGTTATAGTAGTTGTTAAATCTTCAATCACTATTGCGAAAATATCGCTAAGCGGAATTTTAACCTCCAAATCCCCTTTTGCGACTTTTAAATTATTTAAATTTAATGCAAGCTTATCGACTTCTGAAAGATACACAATTCTCCATGCCAAAATTTAATCATCCTTTCATTATCATTTGAGGATTTTGTTTACTTTTCACTTCATAAAGATTGCCTAAAATATCTGTAGAATACTTTTTAATAGATTGTGTTTTTCTTGCTATTGTTTTAATTATTCTAGGTGGTCTTTTATCATTCATGTTCTCTAAATATTCTCTATATGTGATGTCTATCATATTTACTTCAATTCTGTTAAGTAGATCATTATTTACACCTATGATTCTATATAATTCTCCGTTAATCTTAATCAAGTCATTATTGTAAAAACTTGCGATAAATTCTGCTTGATTACTAATTTTCTTCAGTTTTTTTGCTTTTTCATAACACTTTGAATTAACCTCATAGTAGTTTTCTTTTTTGATAACATCTAAATTTTTAACTGTCACAAATTTATATACGCCATTATCTAAATAAACATCAAAGCGATACGGTTTTAATGAAAGTTTTACTACTTTATTTCTGCTATTTGGATAATCATCCGTAATATCTAAATGCGCATTTAGCTTGTTACCATAATATTTAATTTTTTTGATGACTGGTCCGTTATCTTTTTTACTATATTTCGTTAAGTAATTGCCTGTTTCTTCATAATATTTATAAAGCGGATTTTTCTCATCGCCATATTGTTCCATGATCAATTTTAACTTTTGATACGTTTGTGGATCATGATGATACATCAATAATTTTTCAGGTGATTTATTAATTAACTTTTTCAATTTATCATTATCTTTATCGTATAAACCATTTAAGTTATTAACGATTAATGTATTGCCCTTGTCATCTTTTCTCGTAGAATATAATGTATCATTTATTAACTCTCTATTCGGCTTTTTATCAACTCTATGTGAATACTTATAATCTTTAAAATCCTTAATATGTTGGATTTGGTGAGGCGTTATAAAAATTTCTTTATACTCTTGTTCAGTCTCAATTTTAGGCATACTTTCAGCTTGGTTGTCTTCAACCGTTTGATTTTCCATCACTTTTTTAGCTTTATCTAGTTTTTTCCATTCTTTAAAAATAAAATCAGCATTCGCAATAATCAGTGCATCTTCAGCATGATGTTTATAACCCTTATTTCTTTCTTTTTTGAATTCCCATTTCCTTCTTAAGAAACTTGTAAATCCCCCATTAATTGATTTCACTTTGACATCTAAGTCATTCACTCTAAAATACGATCTCAATAGGTTCATTAACTCTCTTGTCGCATAACGTGTATCTACTAAGTTACGGTTAATAAAATCTTTTTGGACACTAAATCGATTGATATCTCGTTCTTCTAACAAATATTCTTTTTTCTTCTTAGAAATTCTACCTTTGCCTTTAGCAAGATTTAAAATATGCTTTTTGAATGTTTCATAACTTATTTTAGAATCTGAAGAACTTAAATATTGAAATGGTGTTCTATTACCTTTTTTACTATTTTCCTCTTGTTTTACCAATACTTTATTATTGAAAGAGTTATCGAAAGAAACAGAACGTGGAATAATATGGTCTACTTCATAATTGAATGGATTATTAAGTAAATCTTCTAGAGGGATTGCTTCTAAAGAATATAAACATTTCCCTTCTTGCATATCGTGCAGCTTAATTTTTTCAATTAAATATTTAGCATTTTCTTTACCTGTTGTTCTTATAATTTCTTCAATACGTTCATTCGTTTGACGATTTCTCTTCTGCATTTCATTAATGATTTTTTGTGCATCTTTAGAATTCTTTTCTCTCGCAAGTTCAATAATAATATCATTTGGCAATCCGTATTTTTTAATAATAGCGTTAATTACTTTAATAGACTGTATAAATGAACGTTTCACAACTGGAGACAATATAAAATCATCAACTAAAGTAGTAGGAATTTCTTTTTGTTGGCTTAAATCTACCTTTTTAGGTACAAGTTTCAAACGATTGAAAATAGCCATTTGATTATCGTTCGTATGCCACAATTCGTCTAATATTAAATTTATTGCCTTTAGAGAAAGGTTATGAGTTCCTGTATAACCTTTCAATTTTGAAATTTGTTCAATCTCTTCTTGTGTCAATTCTAAATTTAATTTAGCTAATTCTTCTTGTATATCTTCCGATGACTGATAAAAGGTTAATATTTCAGCGATTTGATTGAGTAGCTCTGCATTCTCGATAATTTCTTTTCTTGCTGTAATATCTTTTATATCGTGATAAACTTTGAAGTTTGTAAATTCCGGTTTACCTGTACTTGTGACACGATAGCCTTTAATATCTTCTTCATTCACCAAAATTTCCTTCGCGATTTGTTTAAGCGTCGGCTTTTTCTTTTGTTTAAAGAGATTCTCAATAATTTGGAATTTTTCATAATACTCTAGCTTCTCATTCTCATCTCGTGCAATAACCAAGTTGTTTAAATCATTCAGTGCATTATATAAATCAGCATTATAAGCATATTTCACACTGCGTAATTCTTCTGGAAAATACGTACAATGTCCCATTAACATTTCATACCATTCTTTAATATCTTTCCAGCCAAATGGGCTATCTTCACCTGGTCCCTCATAATATGTTCTTCTTGTTTCCAATAAATCAATATAAGTGTCTATAAATGATTGATCAAGTTGATGATATGCTTTTTGTACTTTTAATAACTGCTTTGCTTCTTTTACATAGTCAGATGTTTTGAAACGGTTAATCGATCCTCTCACTTCACCGTCTGTTTTCAAACGTTCCAACTGTAATTCTGCAACATACTTCTTTTCTAATGCTTTACTATTTCTTGAAATTTGTTCTTTAGTGGATAATTCATTACCTGTATCTTCTTCCACTTCATTAACATTATGTACACCTCTACGTTTTGCTAAATGGAGCAATGCCGCAGAAAATTCTTCTTCACTTAATTTTTGACTTAACCCCTTTACACGTGCCTCATAAGGATTGATCCCAGTTAGCTCGCTATGATCCGTCAGCAAATTATAATCAAATAAAAGTTTCTTTACCCTTTGTAATCTATGTCTACGACGTCTCTTAAGCCTTCTAGTACTTCTTTTTGATCGTCGTCCTTCATTATTTTCAACATTAGCCTCTTTAAATAAACGTACACCAGCATCTATAACATCTCTAGTTTTATAATCAATAACTCCATAACCCACTGATGTAATTCCGATATCTAATCCTAAGATATAATTCTTTTTCATAAGACCACTCCCAGATACATGAAATTTTTATTGTTGATATAAAAAAAATCTCGCCAACAAGTTGACGAGATAAACACGGCATTTTGCCTTGTTTTAGTAGATTCTGTAATTTTAGGTATAAGTACAATACATATTAGTATTGTACTTATACAATAATATATCTTTCAACTTTAGTCAAACAAAACTTTATTTTTCTTGGTTTAAATTCAATATAAAAATTTATTATTTACAAAGTTGCCCTTAATTTAACTATAACAATGTAATACTTCTAATAATTAATAAAAAAATGCTGTTTTAACTATTTTCTAACACCTCATAAGTAGTTAAGAGGACTTATATTTTACCTAAAAAATTGTGAAGGCGTTCCTGCAATAATTAATAAGAATGCAATAATTAACCAACATTTTTTAGAAGTAAATTCATAGGTTTGAGTGTATAATCTTTATCACAAATATATTCTAAATCACCTTGACCATTAACTAATATTTCAAAATTCACTCCATATAACTCAGATAAATCTTGTTACGTTAAATCAGAAATTGTTCTATATTTTCTAATTATCGTTGTGTCACCAAGTATATCTATAATTAACAAACTCAGTTGAATAGTGTAAAAAAACCTCATCACTTATGATAAGCTTCTGCGTATCGGTTAATGATGCGGTTTATTTTTAATTTTTTATACCCAAATGATTTTTAACAGATGACTCTCATAGTCGCTTCTAAAATAACACGTTCTTGAAAAATTGGAATCACTAAGTAAACAAATTTTTCAAATGATTCTGGATACGTTGGTGCCATCAACATAAAACCATCGCACGCTTCTTTTTCAAACCATTCGATCATTTCATCTGCCACCTGTTCCCACTATTGCCTTGTGCCCTATCCAAGTACCAAAACGATCTAATAAATCTCTTAATGTAAGATGCTCAGTCTTAACTACACGTTGTATAGCTTTATATACTGATTTTACGACTTTTTCCGATAATATTTCATAATCTGGTAAGGACGGTACAACTTCATCCAGTTTACTTTCACTTATATCTAAGTCAATGACTTTAGATAATTGTTTCTTGCATTTTTCGAGTGGCATCATATCATCTAATTGATGCTTAAGTTTTTACGCATTCCTTCTTATCTTCATAAGCATAAACAGTGATACCAGGTAATACAAGAGGTGGTTGACGATTTACTTCCATGGCACTTTGATGAATGTTTTGTCTGAACTGTTGTTCATCTTGTAAACTCCACGCAATTGAAAAAATAGCATCCACGTATCGAACTGCTAAATCACGACCTGGAATGGAAGTTCTGAAATAAACGTGGTCGGCCATATTTGGGTGTTTGAATGTCAATAGCCCCGTCAACTTGAAAATACTTTTCCTGATAATGAAGTGGATGAATATACTGATTATCTAATTTTGCCCCAATACAGCTATGAGATATTTGATGTAAATTCGAAAGCATACATGCTGCAAGATAAGGTTCATAAAAAGAAGAAATGGTATCTATCAAACCAATTGGATGTGTTTCACGTGAAATTGCTGCAAGCACCATTAGTGGTTCAAAATAATAAGAAATATTGTCCGTTTCTTCTCCAGAAATATATTGACCGTCACCTAAGAAGAATACATCCAGTTTACTTTTTTCAGCTAATTTCGTTAATTTAATTTGAAATCAATATCTCCCACTTCTTCAACATATAAATTTAGAGTCTCCATGACGCAGAATGTAAGAGCTAAAACAGATAAATGCATGTGTTTCATTATCATTAATCCCTTCACTGTAAAATAAAAAATAACATTTTAATTTATGTTTATTATAAATAAATGGAATTTTATAACATTTATTAAATGTTTTTTTAAAGTGTTTACATACAAGACTAATAAGTTATTTCGAATAATTACAGTTTTAAAAATAATTTTAAAAAATTAACAGGTTATAATGAAGTCAAACTAGTTGCTTATATATTTATAGATACGTAATCCACTTCGTATTAACCAATTATATTGAGGTACTTGTACTAATTAAGGTGTTCATTTTCTAATTTTTCCAAAAAAAAACCGATTAATGTTGTAAGCGTATACATTTATAATGTAATTAAATAAGACAGGAGGTTTTATAATGACTAATTGGTTAGGTTTAAACAAAAAAGTAGTAATAGTTACTGGAGGTAGTTCGGGTATAGGACATGCCATTGTTAAAGAACTTTTAGAACAAGGGGCTGTTGTATATAATGCAGATTTAAATAATAATAATATCAATAATGAAAATTATCATTACTTTTACGTCGATGTGACTAATAAAAGCTCTGTAAAACAAGTTGTTGATAATATTTTTAATACAGAAAAGAAAATTGATGTATTAGTAAATAATGCTGGAATTAATTTACCTCGTACTCTCATTGATTCCAAAGAAGAACATCCTGAATATGAAATTAACGAAAGCGATTTAGATAAAATGTTTGCTGTTAACTTAAAAGGACCCCTATGGTTTAGTCAAACAGTTGGCAAATACTTTATCAAACAAAATGAAGGGAAAATAATAAATATCTCTAGCGAAGCTGGTCAGGAGGGATCTGAAGGACAAAGTATCTATTCTGCAACCAAAGCAGCATTAATCGGTTTTACCAGAAGTTGGGCAAAAGAACTTGGTAAATATAATATAAACGTTGTGGCTATTGCACCTGGTATTATTGAAGAAACTGGTCTACGTACCAAAGAATATGAAAAAGCTCTAAGTTATAGTAGAAATATTTCAGTTGATCAATTAAATGGTGATTATTCTAAATCAATTCCTATAAAAAGAGTGGGAAAATTAACAGAAATTGCTGACTTAGTTTGTTATTTAAGTTCTGATCGTTCTAGTTATATAACTGGAACAACTATTAATATTTCAGGTGGTAAATCAAGAGGATAGTCACATACAGAAAGTGAGGAATATTATGAGGCTAAATGAGAAACATATACGTTTATTAAAACTGTTGTTAAACGATAGTATTTCTCTTGACCGGTTATCCTTTGAAATCAATATTTCGAAAAAAAGCATTGTTACCTATATAGGTCACCTGAATAATTACTTTAATAATGAAATGGAAATCTATAAAAAAGGGAATCAATTTAACCTTTTAATTAAAAACGAAGATCATTTTTTTAAAAAATTAAAAGATTTAGAAGAAGAATTAAACAATAAACTAAATAAAGATAACAGTCTTATTAATAATGTGTTATCTGTTTTGTTAGATAATCATCCTGTACTTATAGATGATTTAGCAGAAAGATTCTATGTCAGTAAAGATGTCATTCATAATATAATTAATGAAATAAGAAAAACTTCTAGAACATATGATGTAAAAATCATAGGAAAACCTAATGTAGGATTATACTTAAGTGGTGAAGAATATAATATTAGAAAACTGGTTATAGATCATTTTCCTGGTAGTGTTAAAAATATTTCACTAAACGAAAAATTACTTAATGAATTTCTATATTTATCTAAAGAATTAAAACTTGATAATAATACTTATGAAAGCTTAAAAACTGCACTTAAAGTAACAATAAAAAGAATTAAAAGTAATTGCTTCATGAGTAGCAAATCATTAAATTACTCATATATATATGAGTCTTTAGAATATAAAAGTTTAAAATTCACTACAGATTATCTAAAAAATATCAATAGTCATATTAATAGTAAAGAAGAGATTTTAATTCTAGTAACTCAGTTAATAGGAAGAAGAGCAACATTTCTTGATGAAATAATTTCTTCTAATGATGAAAAGATAATTAATCAAATAATTACTCAAACTATTAAAGATGTTAAAAAATATTTTAACATCCAAATTGATAAAAGTTTATTTAGCAAGGATATACGACTTCATATTAAACATTTAATCAATCGACTTATTTTTAATATAAAAATAAAAACTGATATTGGTTTAGACATTAGTAGTCAATTCCCCTTTGCATTTGAATTATCTAAAGTTCTAGGTAGTAATATTTCTAAAGTCGCAAATATTGAAGTTTCAAAAGATGAGCTAAACTATTTAACTATATATTTTAGTGTTTATCTAGAAAGATTAGAACAGAATTTAAATGATATAAAAACGATAATTCTTATTACTCAAGAAGGATTAAGCGTTAAGAAACTCTTAATAAATAATATAAGTAATATATTTGGAAATACTATAAATATAAATACAATTGATCGCTACGAAGATTTAAATAATATTGAGAACGATTATGATTTGATTATATCTACAATTATTAATAGAAACAGTACTGATAAGGTTATTTATATTGATAATCCTTTTGATAGAAATCTTTTGAAATCCAAAATAGAACAATTTTTAATTTATAAAGAATATTTAATTAAAAATAATTTTAGAAAGCCTATAATTTTAGATTTTGTTACAGAAAGTGATTTTTATATTTTCAATGATAATCTTTATTATCAACAATATATTGATTATTTAGCTGATGAACTTATAAAAGAAAATAAAGTAACTTCCCATTTTAAATATAAACTAAACAAACGAGAAAAAAAAAGTAATACGGTAACTGGGCATTTAGGTTTTCCACACACTGGATATAATGGAGATGATATATGTATAAAAATAGCTTTTTTAAATACTCAATGTTTAGACTATAAAGATTTAAAAATTATAATTTTAGTAGCTACACCAGATAGTATGAAAAATGAATATTTACTAATAAAAATTTATGAAGAAATACTTTCTATTGCTAGTAATAATTACCTAATAAGTAAATTGCAAAATCATAATAATTTTCAAGATTTCTCAAAAACTTTAATTGAAGAAATGAGTGAGTAGTATGCTTTTTATTACCTTAATTATATTGGCTGCAATCGGTTTTGTGGTCCAATACATCTTAGGTTACTTTCAAATAAAAAATTTCACTAAAAATTATATTGAATTAAGAAGTAATGGTAGGGTTGCTATTGGAAGAAGACCATCTATATTTAAATCTGGAACCTTAGTACTATTACAATTGAATAATCGTAATGAAATAGTTAAAGGTAGATACATGCAAGGAGTCACAGTTTTTTCAAAATTTAAAACGTTAAAAGGAATTGATGGATATAACATCAAAAAATTGTGTCATACGGATTTAACACAATACAATAAATTGCTTGTTAAAGCTATCTTAGATGCGCAACATACTTTTAATGTAATTGAGAGCGGCGGTGAAATTGAAAAAATACCATCGCCTTTAATGAAAGTAGTTAAGAAAGTAAATAATATCTTCAAAAATGAAAGGGGAGAAAAATATGGAGTACATCGTTAAATTTGCAGAAGGATTTATTCATTTGTTCAAAACAGGAGCAAATACGTTTATTGATTGGATGGGGAGCATCGTTCCTTTAGTACTAATGTTATTAATAGCAATGAACACAATTATTCAACTTATTGGGGAAGAAAAAATTAATAAAGTTGCACAAAAATCATCAAATAATCCATTTATGAGATATTTAGTTTTACCATTTTTAGGATCGTTCATGTTAGCTAACCCTATGGTTCATTCTTTAGGAAGATTTTTACCAGAAAAATATAAACCGAGTTATTTTGCTTCTGCAGCACAATTTGCTCATACTAGTAACGGTATTTTTCCGCATATAAATCCAGCTGAGCTATTTATATTTTTAGGTATAGCTAATGGAATTGAAAAGTTAGGTTTACCAACTACTGATTTAGCTGTTAGATACTTATTGGTTGGTTTATTAATGAATTTTATTGGCGGATGGGTAACTGATTTCACAACAAGTTTTGTTGAAAAACAACAAAAGGTAAAACTTAGTAAAGAAGTTAACTTAGAAAGTTAGGAGGGTAAATCATGAATAATACAGTAAAAATTAATAAAGGACCTGGAGGATTTGGCGGCCCCCTTACAATCAAAGTCAATGGTGATAAAAATAAGCTGGTTTATATTACCGGAGGACATAAACCAGAAATTGTCGATAAAATTGCCGAAATAACTGGTGCAGAAGTAGTTAATGGTTTTGAAACATCTGTGCCTGAAGAAGAGATTATGGCTGTAATTATAGACTGCGGTGGGACATTAAGATGCGGTATATATCCTAAAAAAGGTATACCTACAATTAATATTATGGCTACTGGAAAAAGTGGTCCATTAAGACAATATATAACAGAAGACATTTATGTTTCTAATGTTGGAATTAATCAAGTATCCAAAAACGATTCTGAAGAAGTAATGAATAATACCTCAGACAAGACTCAAAACATTAAAGATGTTAATGAAGAAAATACAAATAATACATCAAAATATTCTAAAGATAAAAAAATAATGGAAACACGAGCTGAAGAAGAAAACAAATCACTTTTAACAAAAATTGGTTTAGCAGCAGGTAAAGTGATAAATACTTTCTATCAAGCAGCTAGAGATGCTGTCGATGTCATGCTACATACGGTAATTCCATTTATGGGTTTTGTCGCTTTATTAATTGGAATTATTCAAGGATCTGGTATAGGAAATTTATTTGCTAAAATCATGTCGCCTCTCGCTGGTAATATTTGGGGACTATTAGCAATTGGTTTTATTTGTTCATTACCATTCTTAAGTCCTTTACTAGGCCCTGGTGGAGTAATTGGACAAGTATTAGGCACTTTAATAGGCGTAGAAATCGGTAAAGGTAATATACCTCCCCACTTAGCTTTACCAGCTTTATTTGCAATAAACACTCAAAATGCAACAGACTTTATTCCTGTTGGATTAGGACTAGCTGAAGCTGATACAAAAACAATTGAAGTAGGTGTTCCATCAGTTTTATATTCACGATTTCTAAATGGCGTTCCACGGGTATTTGTAGCCTGGTTAGCTAGCTTTGGACTTTATAAATAAGAAAGGAGAATATGTATGTATAAAACATTAGTAAAAAAAATTGGTGAAGAAGCAGAGGCATTCAAAGATGAAAAAATGATTATTTTATTTGGTGAGAACGCCCCAGAGGAATTAGTTGACTTTTGCTATACAATAGAGGTTAACAATTTAAGTAATGAAATTTCAGAAGACCAATACGTTTATTTCGATAATAATGCATATAAAATTACAAAAGTTGGCACATCAGTTAATAAAAACTTAAGAGATCTTGGACATATTACTATTAAATTTGATGGTAGTATTAGCGCTGAACAATCTGGAACTCTATATGTAGAAAATAAAGAGATGCCTAAAATTCAAGAAGGAACAGTAATTAAAATAGAAAATTAAAAAAACTAAAAAACGTTTATAGCGTAATTTTGAACAATACTATAAACGTTTTTTTAGTTTTAATATTACATTTTATTAAAATTTTTGAAGTACACTCATCCCTATTATCAATTTATTAAATCTAATTTTTATCTTAATCATTTAATTCGTGACTTTTCAATCATCTTGTTTTAAATTCAATTTTTAATATATTATAAAATAATTCATTAAGTAAATTTCGAAATTAAATTATTTTGTCCTATCAAAATTATTATATTTGTTTACAATATTAGTACTTATTTATTAAATCTTTTATTTTCATGAACGCTCATTTCCAGTCTCAACTGTAGTAACACATCATTAGCAGCAAATCCTTTTTTTACACGCTTATGAAAATCACTTATACCTTCAAACACTTTTGCTTTAACGTGTTTGCCATGTTCGTCTCGTTCAATTGGTTTATCATATTGTTTTATAAATGAAGATATTATATCTAATTTTTCTGTAGGTATAGTATTCTGAGTATTATTATAAAAATTATTTGAATAATCTTTTTTCCATGTGTTTACAACATCGAATAAATTACCAAATAAATTATTATACATATCATTTGAAATGTGCGCGAATTCACTTCTTAATATAGTCGTTAATTCGTTATTAAGTGTATTTAAGTTCTCAATATAATTAAAATGATTTTCCACATTCATATAGCCGAATTTAGATAATATAACAAATTGAATTAATTGTTCGATATATTCGTTCTCATCTTCGTTAATTTCTTTATTTTTTAATCCTCCAATATAAACAAACGAATCACGGATTCTCCATGTTATATCGTCTACTCTTTCTATAAAATCACTGAATGAATCTGTAAATTCATGATATTTATTTTTCATTCCTTTTGTTATCTTTTTGCTTGAATCATAGTAATTTTCAGCATTGATATATTTCATATATGAATGATTTAATAAATTCACATAAGTTACTGCAATGATAAATTCGTGTATTTTAAGTTTATTTCCCTGCTTAAAATTGGACTTTGTCCATTTCTGTCCCTTCTTGAAATTATTAAAGTCACTACCATGATTAAAATAGAAATTTATGACCTCATTTTTAGTAATTAAATAATTATCACAGTCAAACACTTTATTACTTATATACTTATTTACATAAGCATATAAATCAAATGGGATTGTATTTATACCATCTGAACATTCACTTACAATTGGTTTAATATTTGACTCCCAAAATTTCTTTTGGTTCTCACTTACAATGTTAAATAGCGCTTTGTAATTGTCAGTATTACTTATTTCATCTAAAATTCTAAGTAATTTTTCCTCGTCTATTTCTTCATAAAGAATATTTGTATCGTATATATCAAAATTGTAAAATAACATATTGTCATCTTTCATATCTAAACGGATGACATCATCGCTACGCCCCCCTCTAAATTGATTACCTATGATAATGTTTTTCATATGTTTTTCTATTCTTTTTTCTTCATTTTTATGTTCATAGGTATGCGTAAATAGATATTTTAAAAATTGATAAACTATTTCTGTACCTCTAAATATTCTTCTCGTTTCTTCAACAAACATAAACCATTCGTAATAACTCGACTGATCTAATTCTGATACCTTTATAAATTCACCTATTCCATCTAAATATCTAGTAACTAATATATCTGCTGCTATATAACTTCCACTTATTTTAATAATTGAAGGTATATCATTATCATCTATTACAACTCTATCTTGTTTAACATAATAGCCCGTACTAACATTTCCACGTTCAACTTTGCAAGATATGTCTGCAACAGCCTCCCAATTATTAATTGATTTTATACAATAACGATGTAAGTATTCTAAAAAATCATACACTTTATTTACCTCTTTTCTAATTTGTCAAGCAAAAAGGCTTGCATTTATGTGTTCGTTTTTTGCTCAGTACTATTCGAGCAATAAAGACAGTACATCTCTATTATAAGCAATGTAATCTTCTGAAAAAAACCAGAAGATAGACTTAATTAATAATATTTGGGAGGAACTCATATGACTTACAATCAAAAAGATGATTTTAAAGAGTTGAAAAGAAGAATTTTAGGAATTGTGTTCGATTTACCTGAGGGGCAAACGTTTACATTTCATGATCTGAACAGTCGTGCAAATGTACAATGCTCAAAAGCTGTACAACAAAATGTCGGACGTTGGTTCGCGTACTTTGTAAAACATGCGCCACGTGTTCCATTTGTTATTATTGGTAAAAATACTCATGGACACTTGGTTTATCTTAAAACAGGGCCAAATCCATATAATATTAGCAACACTTCGAAAGGAGGTGATTGCTAATGAGTTACACATTGTTTGAAATTGGCCCATTTGCTTTAGATTCCTTCGGTTGGAAAGAAACGATACCACCTAAAAAAGATGGTGACAGTGAAAAAGTGGTTAGAATGGCTAGCCCTATTATTATAAATGCAAGATTTTCTGATCCAATTACTGGTGTTGAAAAGTTGATTATTACTAACAACAATGGTAAAAAAGACATTTTTGAGTCTGATATCTTAACAACACGAAACTTACCTTCTTTAATTAAATATGGCTACAGTGTTAACGAGAAGTATATTAGATCATTGAGTTATGCCTTGCAATTGATGCGAGATAGATTACCACTTTCTGAATTATATGAGGGTGTAGGTATACTAGAGACACCTTTTGGCTACTTGATATCGCTAGATAAAGTTCTCAAATCTATTCAATTTAATCAGTCCTCACCTTCATACCCTATTGTAGACAGTGCTTATGACTTAACTCCTAAAGGTACATTTGATAATTGGTTTAACATGTATATTGACGAGGTTAAAGGTCATCTTCTTTTAGAATTGGCAGTCATATTTGGGATTTCTGCCTTAGTGACAAGTTTTCTGAAGCATAAACATGAAATCGAATTTGCAGGAATTCTCTTTAGTTTTACAGGTCAATCCTCAACCGGTAAGTCAACCGCAGCTGCTTTAGCTGTATCAGTCGCTGGTAACCCTACCAAAGGTAATGAAACTCTTTTTAGAAGTTGGAATGCCACACGTAACGCACTTGAAGGTTATTTGAGTAACAATTATGGCGTTCCTATAGTATTTGATGAGCTTTCATCTACGACACTTAAAGATACCACGGGTTTGTTATATTCCATCGCTGAAGGTCAAGGTCGTCAACGTTCCAATGTACACGGAGAAGTTAAAACGCCTAAGAATTGGGGTACATCTGTGATTTCAACCTCAGAATACAGTATATTTAATGATTCTGCTCAAAATGATGGTTTACGTGTGAGAACCATCGAGATTAATGAACAATTCACTACAAATGCGACCAATGCTGACAATATTAAAAAAGCTGTAGCACTAAACTATGGTCATGTTTTACCGTTAGTAGCTAAATATCTTATAAATCGTGAAGATGAAGTCATTCAATGGTTTTACAAGGAAGTAGATTGGTTTGAAGCTAAATTGAAAGATGATAAAAGCAACACAGGCAATCGTATGTTTAAGCGTTATGCAGTCATTACAACATCTGCAAAAATATTAGGTCGTGTTTTAGCTACAGATATTGATATCGCTAAAATAAGAGACTACTTTATTGATTATCATGGTCATACAATCTCTGAACGCTCATTAGCTGATAAAGCTATCGATGTCATCATTCAATTTGTAGCACAAAACAGAGGTAAGTTTTCAGATGAAGGTGCTTTGAAAAATATGTTTGAGAACTATGGATTAATCTCATTAAAAGATGACCATATCGAAGTAAAAATGATTGCAAACGTTTTTAAACAGATGCTAAACAATCATCAATTTCAAGATGTTAATAATGTTGTCAACGCCTTAAGAGATAAAGGTTTCATATTAGCTGACCGTGGACGCCAAACAACTAAAAGAAGTGTCAAAGATAATAGCGGTAAAAAACAATCACTTGTATTTTACCATCTAAAATTAGATGTAGAGTTTGCATCTATCCTGGGATTAACTAAAGATAAGTCGTTAATTCAAAATTGGACACCGGCAAATGATAACAAAGCTGCGAAAGAACTTTTTAAATCCGCTAATGAGGGGATAGGCCCTTCAGGAGTTCACGAAGATTTCTGATTGTCTTTATCATACAACCGTGAAGCATCAAACTGAATAATCGACGTATTGAAGATAGAACAAATAACGGAGTGAAAAACATGGATGAACTTATCGAGATATTAGCCGATTTGGTAATTGAAGAAATCAATCAAACAAATGACTAATATGGACGCCCAACATCTCATTGATGTTGGGCTTATATATCAATTCATCCATAAATATATATTATCACTGTGAAAGGAGGAGCCGATATGAAACAAGTCATAGGCTATTTACGTCAAAGTACGATGAAACAACAATCTCTTGCAGCACAGAAACAAGCTATCGAAGCAATAGCCGAAAAACATCATATTCAACATATCAACTTTTATAGCGACAAACAATCAGGTCGCAAAGATAATCGTAGTGGGTATCGACAAATAACACAATTAATTCAACAAGGACAGTGTGACATATTATGCTGTTATCGTCTTAATAGGTTGCATCGTAATCTGAAAAATGCATTAAAACTCATCAAATTATGTCAAACGTACCATGTTCATATCTTAAGCGTACATGATGGTTACTTTGATATGGATCAAGCTTTCGACCGACTCAAGCTTAATATCTTCATCAGTTTAGCCGAACTTGAATCGGATAACATTGGAGAACAAGTCAGAAATGGGCTTCAAGAAAAAGCAAAGCAAGGTCGATTGATTACAACACATGCACCTTTTGGTTACGAATATCACAACGGAACATTCATCATCAATCAAAATGAGTCACCAACGGTAAAGGCTGTATTCAATTATTACATTAAAGGTCATGGTTATAAGAAAATTGCACAGTTATTAGAAGAAGATAACACGTATATCAATCGACAACCCTATCAAGTTCGTAACATTATCATCAATCCTAATTATTGTGGTCGTGTCAACAATCAATATGGCCAATTCGACAATATGTTTCCTTCTATTGTTTCCACAAGTATATATGAGCAAGCGCAGAGACTTCGATCGCAAAAACAAATCAAACAGACATCTTCGGATAACCAACTAAAACAAAAAATCAAATGCCCATGTTGTAATGCAACACTTACGAATATGACCGTTAGAAAAAAGAATCATACATTACGTTACTACGTCTGTCCTAAAAACATGAATGCTTCACGCTTTGTCTGTGATTTTAAAGGCATCAATGCACAAACACTTGAAGATAAAGTATTAGAAGTGTGCCGAGACTTTTATCAAAATCAACGCATCTACACAAAAATTAAAAGTGCGATTGACAAACGCATCAAAAGACAAAGAAACATAGAAAAACATCACACATTGACTCAAGAACAACTGATAGAAAAGTTGGCACAAGGCATCATTGATGCAGAAACGTTCAGAGAGCAAACACAATCATTACGTCAACAACCGCAACGCACTACATCTATCAATGGGCATCAAATACAACACATCATTCAAAATATTATTCAAAAACGTTTCACGTTAAACATATTGTACCCCTATATTGAAACCATTCACATTACGAAAGATAAAAATCTTATAGGAATCTATTTCAAAAATGAACCACTCAATATTGTCAATCAAACCATGCAATCATCGATTGCATAAATGAAGAAAGGATGTAACATAATGCAACAACTTAAAACAAAACGTGTCGGTATCTATGTACGTGTATCAACAGAAATGCAAAGCACAGAAGGTTATAGTATCGACGGACAAATCAATCAAATCAAAGAATACTGTGACTTCCATCATTTTGAAGTTAAAGATATATACGCTGACCGTGGTATTTCAGGTAAATCTATGAACAGACCTGAGCTCCAACGTATGTTGAAAGATGCAAAAGAAGGCAATATCGACTGTGTTATGGTATACAAAACAAACCGATTAGCTCGTAATACATCTGATCTTCTCAAAATTGTCGAAGATTTACACAAACAAAATGTCGAATTTTTCAGTTTGTCAGAGCGTATGGAAGTCAATACTTCTTCTGGTAAACTCATGTTACAGATACTTGCGAGTTTCTCAGAATTCGAACGTAATAACATTGTCGAGAACGTATTTATGGGTCAAACGAGACGTGCCCAAGAAGGCTATTATCAAGGCAATTTACCACTAGGTTATGACAAAATACCAGATAGTAAACACGAGCTAATGATTAATCAACATGAAGCTAATATTGTAAAATATATATTCGAGTGCTATGCCAAAGGACATGGCTATCGTAAAATTGCCAATGCATTGAATCACAAAGGATATGTCACTAAAAAGGGGAAACCTTTCAGTATTAGTTCAATCACATACATCTTAGCTAACCCTTTCTATATCGGCAAAATTCAATTTGCGAAATACAAAGATTGGAGTGAAAAACGTCGTAAAGGGCTGAATGATAAACCAGTGATAGCTGAAGGTAAGCATTCCCCCATTATTAATCAAGATTTATGGGATAAAGTACAAATGCGTAAGAAACAAGTCAGTCAAAAACCCCAAGTCCATGGCAAAGGAACGAATCTGCTTACAGGCATTATTCACTGTCCCCAATGTGGCGCACCTATGGCAGCAAGCAATACCACGAATACTCTTAAAGACGGGACTAAGAAACGTATTCGTTACTATTCATGTAGTAATTTTCGGAACAAGGGTTCCAAAGTATGTTCGGCAAACAGTGTAAGAGCTGATGTGATTGAAGATTATGTGATGAAGCAAATACTTGAAATAGTCAAAAGTGATAAAGTCATTCAACGCGTAGTAACACACGTCAATCAAGAAAATCAAGTTGATGGCGCTGCACTTCATCACGATATTGCTTATAAGCAACAACAATATGATGAAGTACAAATCAAAATAAATAACTTGATTAAAACCATCGAGGATAATCCGGACTTAACATCAGTAATCAGACCAAGTATTCAAAAATATGAAAAGCAACTCAATGACATTACGAATCAAATCAACCAACTCAAAAATCAACAAAATGAAGATAAGACTTTATTTGATGCCAAAGAAATCAGTAAACTATTACAACACATCTTTCATGATATTAAGCACATAGAAAAATCTCGACTCAAAGCATTGTATCTATCAGTGATTGATCGCATTGATATTAAAAAAGATGGTAATCATAAAAAACAATTCTATGTCACACTCAAACTTAATAACGAAATCATTAAACAACTTTTCAATAATAAACAACTCGACGAAGTGCATCTCAGCACTTCGTCTTTATTTTTGCCCCAAACACTATATCTTACTATTTAGCTAATAGAATCATTGTTATAACAATAATTTTCACTATATTCTTTCGCTTATTTTATCTAACTATTTTCAAGAATTGCTCTTTATCAATTTCAATAACACTTATCTAATGAAACAGTTATTGTCGTAATTTTTTCATAACTATACAATGCTTATATTGAAATTGCTAAAGAACATCCCACAATGATTTTTTATCGGGAAATGATTGGGATTTGCAGATTCGAAGAAACAGAAGGATTGTGCAAGCACAATCCCAAAATCCCGTTACTTTTTATAAATAAATAATATATATAAGGAAGCAGAGACACAACCCTATCATCAATACTTATAAATAATGAGTTGATTGTTTGTCAAAATAGGCGGAATTTCAGGATTTCCTTGGCATACCAACGTTTGTAGCGGGTTTTTATATGGAATTTTCTCTTATTCCCACCGGGATTCGTAATAAATGACAAATCAAATATATATTATCTCAATGATGTATATGAACTACATCACTATTACACTATCTAGGAGGCAATAATATGAAAACCATCACTCAAGAACTCAAACAATATATAACCCACCTATTCCAACTATCTAATAACGAAGCTTGGGAATGTGAAGCGCTGGAGGAAGCAGCAGAAAATATTCTACCGGAACGTTTTATTAATGATTCTCCACTGGTACATCTCACACTCGAGACTTATACCTACTATAATGATGAACTACATGAGCTAAGTATCTATCCATTTCTAATGTATGCCAATAACCAACTCATCAGTGTCGGATACTTAGACCATTTTGACATGGACTTTCTGTACCTTACAGATACTCAAAATATCATTATTGATGAACGTCATTTACTAAAACAAGGAGGTCAGGACCATGAATAATTGGTTCATAGTTGCTCAATTATCCGTCACAGTTATCAACGAAATCATCGACATCATGAAAGAAAAGCAGAAGGGAGGGAAATAGCATGAAAATCAATCGATACATCACAAGAGGAATTAATGAAAGTATTCCACTAGACCTTCAAATCTTACTTTGGCACATGGTAGAAAAAAAAGATAACCAGCCTCATACAGATTACCTACACATTTTTAAATTACAAGAAGATGAGAATATACTCTCAATCACACATGAACAAGAACAACCCACATACAAATTGGAATATCACTATACAAACTATGAAAAAAATCAAAATGCATTACCTAAGAAAGTCTACGTCATTCGTGAAGATGACGTGGACGCTTTTTATTATGTGATGCTTTTACCAGAAGAATACTAAAGGAAGTGACGATGATGAATACAATCAAAAGTACGATACACACAGAAGCCATATTTAGCGATGATGAACAGCACCGCTATTTACTCAAGAAAACATGGGATGAAAAGAAAGCTGCATGCACAGTGATAACGATGTATCCTCATTTAGACGGTGTATTATCACTCGATCTCACAACTGTTCTTATCCTCAACCAATTAGCCAATTCAGAACGATACGGTGCTGTATATCTTGTAAATCTATTCTCTAATATTAGAACACCCGAAAACCTCAAACATATCAAAAATCCATACGATGAGCACACTGATATTCATTTGATGAAAGCGATTAGTGAAAGTGACACAGTGATTCTTGCTTATGGTGCCTATGCGAAGCGACCAGTTGTTATCGACCGTGTCGAACAAGTGATGGAAATGTTAAAACCTCATAAAAAGAAAGTAAAAAAGCTCATCAATCCAGTAACAAATGAAATTATGCATCCACTCAACCCTAAGGCACGTCAAAAATGGATTTTGAAATCATAGCAAATACATGGAGGTCAATATGGAAACAAAACAAATCAACATCGTTTTACTGTAAATGATATTGTTGAAACAATTCCTGACAATGAATTCGACGAATTCAGACATCACCGTGGTGCAACTTCGTACC
>OIFT01000094.1_pt1 | contig 44977 bp, 48 predicted proteins | sample 1582161 | NCBI WGS metagenome assembly OIFT01 (sample SAMN07501037, study PRJEB24779) | human gut metagenome | isolation source: stool | host: human infant | place: USA: Pittsburgh, PA | reverse complement strand
CAAAAAGGAGGATTCAAATTCGAATCCTCCTTTTCTTATCGGCTAGTATCAAAATTTATTTTGATACAGCCCCTTTTAGCTCTTACTATGTTATTGTCCTGTTATTGGATCTCCATAAGTTTCCATAATATCAATAGACTCTGTATTGGTAAATATATTGTCTATTGCATAATCAAATATATTTATTTCGGAAGGATTAAATAATAGTTTAGAAATTAGCTCTTCCTTTTCCTCTTGAAAAATTGCTTCATCTTGTATTTTTTCTATTATTTCTCGTGTATTATATAATCTACATTCTCCTTCTTCAACTCCAATTTTATAACAAATTACATTAGCAATATCATCAAAATCTTCTGTTAAATCTTCATATGCTCCAACTACATCATTATTTCTTGTCCTAAAATAATAGTAGTTATTAATATATGCTTTTGCTGTTTCTTCATCATGAAAACCTCTAACATTTCCACTAGGCATAACTAATAAATATTCAAAGTTTGGCATAATACTCATATCTTCGCCTCCTTAGTTGCTTACAATAATATTTTCTCCTCTCATGTACAATGTTATACAAGCATCTATTTTCCTATAATGAAAGAGATTATAAATAAGAACCAAATTCTATCTATAATCTCTTCATGTATAAATATATATAATTTAAAGGTATATGAAAAATCACTTTTAAAAGTGATCATATGGGATAAACATTATGAAATATATGCAGTTAATTTTTCTATTGCTTCATCTTTTGTATCATAACAATGTTTTAAATTCTTAATATCTTCTAAATCTTCACCTTGCAAAAAATTTATAGACCTACTATTTCTATATACATCATCTTCATTTTCAATTGTTAAGTTTCCTTCATTATCAGTTTTATAAATTGCAAAGTATCCATCTTTCTCACCTATATAATACTTATTAGGTTTTAATACATTTGTAGTTCCAACTTTACTAAAAACTACTTTTTCATCTTGTAATTCTTCTAAATTATATCCATTTGCTTCAAAAAAGTTTACAATAAATTGTTGACTAACATCACTTGATATAAAGTTTTCTTTTTTAAATTCTAAAATACTTTGTTCCTTTTCAACAACACCTTCATTCATTAAAATTAAAATCATATCATCATCTAAAGCCTTAGTATTGTTGTATACAGTTTTATCTTCTTCTGTAGTATTTTTTGAATATTTAGGATTAGTCAATCTATTTGTTATAAAATAGCTTCCAAAAAAGCTAACTACAAGAGCAAATACAATTATTGCAGAAATTATTGATAATTTTTTATTTGTATATTTATTTTCATTATTTATTTGTTTTTTATCATTATTTTTAAATATATTTTTCATGAACATCACTCCTTAGTTGTAATTCTTGACAACTTTACAAATGATATTCATAAACTTTAATTTTTTTAGAAAAAATAAAAGCTCAAAAATGAGCCTTTACCATTCAATTGTCAATATACTAAAATCTTCTTTTTTAAGAGAAATTCTATATCCTTCTAACAATAACCAACTTACTAACTGTCTTTGAATTTCTTCACTTTCATCATCCATAGCAAGGATTGCACTAATTTTATTTACACCCATACTTTTTCCCATATCAATATTTTCTTGTATCTTATTTTTATGACTTTCAAACTTATTTTTTAAATCTTCATTTTTAAATTCCATACAGACTCCCCCTTATTACAATTAAAAAACTTTTATCTCCAAATATTAAAATATTTTATCCCGTCTATGTATATTAACTTCTTAATTATCCTGTATAAATTTTTATTATTCAAAATAAATTTAACAATTCTCTTATTATACTATGATTAAAATTAATAATTCACCACTAAAAATTTTATTTTTAATAAAATCAATTTCTCTTGATTTGTTATAAAATATTAAGTATAATTTATTTTTGTAATATAGACAGTTCGGGAACCTCCTGTCTTAAAACAAAACTAGGTAAAAGTTTATACTTAAAATAATAGTAAATTTAGGAATTACTTTAATAACTAGTAAATACTAACTTATAACTATTATAAACCTTAGGTTCCTAATAATTTTTATTAGGGGGTTTTTTTAATGAAAAATGATTTAACTAAAAGACTAACTAGAACTGCAATTATTGCAGCAATCTATGCAGTTGTAACTATTGCTATTGCACCTTTATCTTACATGGGAGTTCAATTTAGAATTTCTGAAATTTTAGTTTTGCTAGCTATATTTGATCCATTATACATAGGTGGATTAACACTTGGTTGTTTAATTGCTAATTTATTAGGTCCTAATGGCCCTATGGATGTATTATTTGGAACATTAGCTACATTAATTAGTGTATATGCTATCTACTTAACTGGTAAGCTTATAGACAATTATAAGGTAAAACTTTTTATAGCATCTATTTGGCCAACAATATTCAATGGACTTATAGTTGGTTGGATGTTAAATAAGCTATATGGTTTTCCTCTAATTTTATCTATGGGACAAGTTGCATTAGGAGAATTAGTTGTTATTACATGTATAGGAGTACCTTTATTCCTAATGGCTGAATCTAGATTAAAAAATACAATGACATTTAAATAGTTATTTAGGACAACACTTAGTTGTCCTTTCTTTATATAAAAATATATAAAATTAAAGAGTTAACTTATTAAGCTAACTCTCTATCTGAAACTATTTCATTATTATAAACTTCTTCATCTAACATACCTTCTGACTTTGCAACTACAACACTTGTTGCTGAATCTCCAACTACATTTAGAGAAGTAACTAACATTTCTATTGGTCTGTTTATTGCAAGTATTAATGAATAAGCAAGTATTGCTGCATCATTATTATATCCCATTCCTGTTAATACAGTAAATAGTATTATTGCTCCTGCACCTGGAGCTGCTGGTGTACCAACAGATGATATTAAAGCTAATAGAGCTATAACTACTATATTTCCGATAGTTACATCATATCCTGCACTTGTAGCTATGAATATAGCTGCTATAACTTGCATTATTGCTGTACCATTCATATTTACAGTCATTCCAAGCGGTAATATAAATGATGCAATATCTTCACTAACACCTAATTCCTCAATTGTAGTTTTTGTATTTAAAGGTAATGTTGCTGCTGAAGATGAAGTTGAAAATCCAAATAAAGCAACTTTCCCTATCTTTTTTACAAATTTAATTGGGTTAAGTCTAGCACCAATTGCTATAAATATTGCATATCCAAACACTAAGAATAATAATAGTGTAAATACTGTAGTAATTACATATACAAGAGCTGGTTTTAAGTTTTCTACTCCATATATTGCAAAAGTTCTTGTAATTAATACAAATATTGCTACAGGTCCAAATTTTGTTATTATAAAACCTAAAAATACTGTTATAATTGAATTTATTTCTTCCAATAAAGTTTTTAATACCTTTATTTTTTCTCCTAAAGTATTTATACAAAGTCCTAATACTACTGCTACAAAAACTACTGCAAGAATACTTCCATTTGTAGAAAATGCTGCTGTTATGTTACTTGGTATTGCTTGTACTATTATTAATAATGGATTTGTAGAGCTTGCTACACCTGCTTGTGCTGTAACATTTTCCACATTTGCTGTAAATAAGCCTAAATTTTTAATTATAAATCCAACTGTTCCTGCTAATGCTAAAGCAAAAACTGATGTTACTAAGAAACCTAATATTGTCTTATATGAAATACGACCTAATTTTTTAGTATCACTTATTTTACACATAGCTAAAGCTATTGATGTAAATACCATTGGTACTATTACTAACTGAAGTGCATTTACAAATAATTGACCTACTATATAAAAGATTCCTAAAGCACTTGTTGCTCCTTCTTGTGAAATATCTTGGAATAATATGTTGTTAATACTTGTCCATATATGTCCATTTCCATTAGCATTTAGATTTTCTCTAAGTATTATACATAATACTCCTACTGCTAACCCTAAAATAAGAGCTATTGCCATTTTTATGGCTAATTTGTTACTGTTGTTAAATTTACTTCTTTTCATTTGTTTCAGTCTCCTTACTAGTTTATTCCCTAATTCAAATAACTAAATAAGGCATAATATACTTTTTTGATTTATACAAAAAAGCCTTCCTTAAAACAAGGAAGGCTAATGTAATTCAAAAATTTTATCTTTATTAATAATTATATTTATATTAAAAGATAATTTTATAAGCATACTATAACTTCCTTATTGATTTCTCGAATCAATTTAAAGGGATTTTTTCTTTATCCTATCATTTAATTTTAGATTTGTCAATGCTTATATCTTTTAAATTTATACAATATTTTCTTTTTTCTTAAGAGCTACAATTCCAATTGCAGTTATAACTAATGCTATAAATACAACTTGTGAAGAAGAAATTGGTGACCCAGTTTGAGGTAATTTATTATTTCCCTCATTAGTGTTACTTTCTGTATTATTTCCACTTTCAATATTTTCATCATTTCCACTCTCACCTGGAGATTTCTCTGGCGTCTCCTCTGGAGCTTCTTCTGGGTTACTTTCAGCTGAGTTATCTTCTTTTAATTCATTTATTGCTGATATCACTTCTGCTAATGTATTATCTACATTAAATGTAATATAAAGATCTTCTAATGATTTATCCTGTAATGAAATCTTTATCTTGAATACTGTATAGTCATCAGTTTCTTCTGCTTCAATTTCTAAACTACCTAATTGCTTTAAGTTATTTAAGAAAGTTTTTACCTTGTTAATTTCAACATCATTAATCTTCATTTCTAATGGACTTTCATAGCTTCCATTACCATTTATTAATGTAACTATAGATGTATCTATAATTCCTGACATAGCTTCTGGAATAACTGCTGTATCTTCACCATCTATTAATAAATTATAATTTAACTTATCAATACCTTTTTCCCATTGGCTAATAATAACATCTCTCATTTCTCCAATAATAACAGGATCAATATGTCCATCAAAGTTGTAACTATCTCCACCAGTCATTAAGAAATCTATACTTGTTAAAGTATAATACTCATCATGTTCAACTTTAGTTCCATCTGACAATCTCATTGAAGTTATTTCATCAGTTGCTGAATCATACCATACTGTTAAACCTGAATATTGTCCCCATCCAAAACCATCTGGATTAATTCCATGTTGAATTAATTCTTTTAATTTAGCTCCTGTTACTTTCATAGTAACTACATTATTATCAAATGGTAATATTGTGTACATATCCCCAAGCGTTAGTGTTCCTTTTGTTAAAGGTGCTCTAATTCCACCACCATTTGCAATTGCTACTTGTGTTCCACCAGCCTGTCTCATTGCTTCTGCAACAGTTACTCCAAGAGGTGTAACCCCAGCATATCTATCATGATCTAAATCAAAGTTTAATTCTGTTACTTCTGTTAATAATGTTGGAGCTAACTCTTCATTATACTTAGCTATACTCTGTGCAACTTTTTCATCTACAGTAAATTCATTTGTTGTACTTTCTGCATAGAATTGTCTAGTATTAGCATCTACATTTAGAATTTCCTCATTTTCATCAAAAGTAAATGTAATTACTGATAATCCTCTACCATTATATCCAGCTTGAACAACAGGTACATCTTTTCCAGTGTTGCTGTTTTGTACAAATCCATCAACAAATTTATGATTATGTGCTGCAATTACTGCATCAACATCAGCAGCATTTTCTGCTATTTCTGCAGCTTCACCAGTTATTATTCCATCACTATTTTCTACAGCCGGTGAATGTGTTAATGCAACTACTATATCTGCACCTTCTGCTCTAACAATTTTTGAATATTTATCAATTGTTTCAACTATATCTAAGAATTTTAAACCAACAACATTTTCAGCTTTTGTACTTGTTAATGTCTCTGGTGTTGCAATACCTATAAATGCAATATTAATACCATCAACAGTAGTCATTACGTAAGGTTCCGCATATTCTGGCGCTTCTCCAGTAGCTTCGTCAATTAAATTTGCTGCTACAAACTTAAACCCAACTTCATCTGCCCATGGCTTTATTTTATCTGATCCCCAATCATACTCATGATTACCTATAGCAGATGCTACTATTCCAATTTCCTTAAGCATTTCACTAACAGGTGCACCTGATAATATATTAGAAATTGCTGTTCCTTGATATATATCCCCACCTGAAACTGTTGCTACTCCATATGTATCACTAGCTTCATCTTTCTTTTGATATTCTTTTATAATACCTGTTAATTTTGCAGCCCCAATATTTTTTCCACTTTCTAATACATTTCCATGGAAATCATTAAAACTTAATATTTCTATAACTTTATTTGAAGATTTATCATCACTCTTTTCCTCTTCATTTAAAGCTACATTTTCAATATTATGTACTACTTCAGTTTTAATTTCTTCGGCTTTAACCGATTTTACTGGTGTTATTAATCCAGCACTAATTGTAAATGCAGTTATAAGCGCTAGTAACTTAGTTTTATTTTTTAACATTTTTATCCCCCTTAACATATCTAAGATGAATAGCCCTACATCTTTTACTACATTAAGAATAATATATTATACGAATATTTTTTTATTCATTATATAATATTTCTAATTTTATATAATATTAAACGCACTAAGCTATCTTAATATAAACTTTTCTAGAAGTTATTTTGATAATAAAAAATACACCTTTTATTGCTCTTATAAAAACAATAAAAAGTGTATTTACTATATATATCATAAATAAAGCCTTAATAGTTGTATGCCATAATAAATATTTATTATATAACCGTCAAACCTTCTACTCATCCCATCCTTCTGGGAATTCAGCATTGTGGTAAACCTCTTGAACATCATCATCGTCTTGATCGTTTAATGGCTTAAACACTAGCTTTATAGTCATTTTATGTATTACAATTTTATGAATATATGTCGTAATCAAAAAACCTATCTTAAATTATTTATCATACCAACATATAACTATAATAGCATATATCATAATCATATGTAAAATAAAAAAAGCAATGAATTTTACTTAACTGCTTCTTCTATGGTAATAAAAGATTTTTCTGCAACATGAACTAAAATGATCTTGTTAGTTGTTATCAGCAGAGATTGTTATTTTGAATTAACTAACTCTCTATTATCTCTTTTCTCAATTGCCTTTTTAGGTCCTTCTGGCAAACCTTTAAATAAATCATCAATTTCTCTTGGTTGCACTATTCTATCATCAACAATAATATTTAATAACTTAAACATTTTTTGTGCATACTCCTTAGTATCTTCCTCACTCATAAAACCTGGATGAACTGCATTATTACCTACAACTCTAACAATATCTAAAGCCTTTTGTATTTTTTGAGGTAATCCCTTTGAAACTAAGCTTCCAATATCATCATTTATATTCTTTCCTTTTTCGCCCAGCTCCTTACATAAATGTTGAACTGCTAGTCTTAATAATGCACAAGCTGACTTATGAGATATTGGATAAACATCTCTTGCTTCTAAGTATAGCTCCTTAACTGCTTGTGGCATTTCTTCTAACGGCATAGGTATATTCGAAATAATTGGATAAATTAATTTACTTCCTTCCCAAACATGATACTTCTTACAAACTCTACATAAACTTATATGCAAATTGGATATAACCCTAGTCTCCTGTTTTTCCCATACAGATAAATTTGAATATTCTTCTATAGATATTAAATTACACTTACATTCTTCATCTTCTATTACAAAATTTTCGCTCCAACTTTGTTGTGCATATGCTCCACACCATGGACATGTAAATGCACTTTCTTTATATTTAGGTTCTTTAAACATATGTATAATCCCTCCATCATAAATTCTAATATATATAATTCTATCTATAAGATGCTTTAGACTTAGAAACTTCTGCTTTTATATTATTATCTTTTAATAGGTTCTTCAAATCTATATCATCAACATCTAATTTACATTTAGGCCCTAAAACGATACTTTTAATAGCAGTTTCGTTAAATAGATATTCATAAAATCCAACAATTGTATTCCCTTTAGAATAATACCCTCTTTGCAACTCTATTCTATCTTCTAAATTATATAAAGTTATACTATTAGGTAATTCATTTATTTGCTTAATTTCTGCTGGAAAAGGTAAATAAATAATTCTATATTCTGCTTCTTCATCAAATGCATCATTTTTAAATATAGTACTATATTCTAAAAGCTTACTAGCATAAAAATCATTTAATCTCTTTATCTCCCTACCATTCAGCTCTTTATTTAAATCTTTACGTATAATATCGTAAGAAGTAAGTATTTTACCTATAGTTCCTATTTTTTCTTCCAATGAATATATAACTTTACTGTATCCTAAAGATTTTCTCACTGATTTAACTAATGATGGTGATTGTTCTTCTATATCTTCAAACTCTTCAAAATCAAACCCTATGCAAACACCTTGTCCATCATTAGCATAAGCTCTCCATTGGCTTAGCCTATCATTCTCCTGAGAAAAACAAGCTATATATGGCATATGTCTATCATCTTTGTAATCTCTATATATTTTAACCAAATCAATAATCTCAGGATTAGTTTTATCTAATTCCTTATCTACTATAGTTTTTAATAAAATCTCCTCTATATTAATGCATTCTTGTTCATCGTTCATCTTGCTTATGTTACATAATCTAATTTTTTTATCCGTAATAATATGTATTAAAGTTTCTAAAGAACAATAATGATAATAAATTTTACTCATAAACTTCTTTCTCCTTTAAATAGAATAATTAATCTAATTATATCATATTTTGTATAATAATAGAATTATTATAATAAAAACCCCATCATGAGTAAAACAAGCAACTTGTTACTTTTACTCATATTTATAGATTACTTCTTATAGCTTAATAGCGGATACGACATGATACTCTTTTTTCTTATTTCTGACAAATAAGAATCATTTATGAAATAAACAAGCTGTGCTTTTTATTTCATATAAATCTGTTTATCTGTTTTATCTGTTTAATAGTTATTTTAGTTTGATACAAACCTATATTTTAGTTTGATACAAACCTATATTTTAGTTTGGTACAAACTATTTCAATCAAATAAAAAAAGAAAGAGCATAAAGCTCCTTCTTAAAATGGATCATAAAATTTATCTATAAAATCATTATCTGATTTACTACTATTACCCTCCGCTATTTTTTCCATATCTATTTGTTTTTTCTTAATTTCTTCTTTTAAAACTTTATGATTATTTTCATCTTTTACATTCTTCTTAGACCAATCATTTAACGTATAATAATTTTCCGTCTTTAAATGTTCATCTCCACTAACTCTTTCTTGGATTTTATTTATATATCCACAATCAATAAGTGTTTGAACTATCGCTATTATTGAAGTTTGATTTGTATTTTTTATGCTATATCCAATAATATTTATCAACTCTTTATTACTTATTTTTATAGCTTCTCCATTTTTTTGCTTCATGTTAATTTTATTTCTTATATGACAATAAACCTTTATGCATTCTGAACTTAATGACACACTCATATATTTTAATTGCTTTTGTGGTATTAACGTAAAGCAACCACCATTATTATCTTGTGGTATTTCATATAAGAATTTTCTTTTCTTTTCTGGATGTGGTATTTTCTTAATTAATCCACTATCAACAAGAACTTTAATATTTCTTAATAATGTTTGCCTAGGTATATTAAAATGTTCTGATAAATCATCTTGTGTAATTTCACTCATATCAAACACTCTTATCCCATTAGCTCTTTGTGATTCATTTTGTAATGATAAACTATTAAAAGCTCCCAAAGTTTTATAGTCCACCTTTTTATTAGATAATACATTGAAAATTGTTGACATTGATAATTCAGTATCATGTTCATAATTTAATAAAGTTTCTTTGTCAAATGTGTTATTCATTGATAAACACTCCTTTTTTAATTCATTATTTTTTAGTAAATATACTTCCATACTTTTCTCAACCTCCAAAACAATAAACCCTCAACAAATCATTGAGGGTTAAATATTTTAATATTGAATTATATAACTTTTTCCAATAATTGTTAACTTATAGTATCTAAAAGGTTTTTGCTAATATAAATCGTGCCATTTCCAATTTTAACTTCACTTTCATAATCTGAAAAAGCTAATATCTCATAGCTTTTGCCTATTTTAGTTATAGCTCCTATAGAAATAAGCCTTTTAATAATCTCTGCTTCTTTTAAATCTTTAATCTCTTTAATGTCAATTAGCATTTATTTTGCTCCCTTCTTTTCTTCATATAATTTCTCATGTATTCTCTGTAACACATTTTACAATATGCTTTATTACCCATATGTTCTATTTCATAAACTTTTCTACACTTTGGACATTCATATTTATTAGTTTTAATTTTGACTCTCATTATTAATTCCTCCATTTGTTAAACAATTTATTATTTAATTTTTTAAGTAATAAAAAAATTAGCCACAAATCATAAGACTTGTGACTTTTGTGTATCTTCTTGATACTTCCTAATATTCTTCAGAAGAATTTGGTAAATATTTACCTATTCATAATATATATATTTGAGAAATAAAATAGTTTACTGTTTTTTTAATTTTATAAATTTTTATCAATTGTAAATTTGTAACCATTGAATTTGTAAAATTTACTTCTTGGTCCATATGAAGGTTGTCTATTTCCATTTACTAACCATTTAACTTCTGAAAGGTTAAATACTTGTAATTCAATCATTGCTTTTTCATACGAATCAAAAGTATAAGCTACTTCCCCTTTAGGATTATAAATTACTATTTTTCCAACTAATGCTTTTGTTCTATATTTTTTCTTTTGTTGTTCAGTTATAGCGGTTGCAACTGGTGTTTCATTAGTTTCAGCTTCTGTTGTTTCTGTTTGTGTTTCTTCAACTGTTGTGGTTTCCTTAACTTTAGCTTCCCATTGAGTAAATATTTCTTGTGCTAAATCAACCTTTTTCATCTTACTAGCTCCCTTAATTTCAAATCCTAAAACTTTAACTAATTCTAATAATTCCTTTACTGTCATTTCTACTAATTTAGCATTAAATTCGTTTCTATCCATTTCAAAATATTTCATTTTCTATACCGTCCTTTATTTAAAAATTTATTATATATTAATTATATAATGCTGAGAACTGACGTACATAGGCTGAGGAATCTTTATAACTCTATTAATAATTAAAACCTCAGTTAATAGATTTTTAATAGCTATTACACTCATTAACACATTTTCAATACATAACTTAAACTGAGATAAAAACCAAATTTCAAGCTTATATTAAAATTATAAATTTATATTATTAAGCTGATTCTAAAATTTCATTTGCACTCAGAATTAATGTAGTTAATTAATCAAATCTTAATTTAAACTCTGATAATTTTTTAAATCAAAGCTTGATTATAAATTTATATTTATATATTTAAAATAATGTTGAAATTTTAAATTTACTCAGCTTTAAATAAAAATCAATTTTTATTTATACTTCATTTTCTATCAGCAACAACTTTAATGATCTTCTTAGTTGCTCTAGCTGAAACGAGCAAAAAAATAATAGGAGCTTAAATGCTCCTTTTATTTTAGAATGGTGCCACAATAATGTATTCTTCTAAGTTAAGTTCCTTAATAAAATAACCATTGCATTCATAATCTATTTGAAATTGCTCCCAATCAATATAGTACTCAAGATGTTCAGGTATCTCAATACATATTACATTTCTTAAATATTCTGCTATTGCTTCTGTAGCTGATGTTGCTTCTACTACATAAAAATTATAATCTTCAAAAATCCTTTTGACATCTTCTTTGCTATACCAATTTAATAAAAATGCTATTACTTCTTCGCTTTCTTCTGTTTCATCAACTATTTCTAAAAAGTCATACAAATTATCACTATCAACATATCTTATATCACTCTCTATTAATTGTATTTCAAAATCATTTGGGTAATTATCACAAAATTCTTTTACAGCATTATCATAATCTTCTTTGCAAGTTATATTTCTATAATAAAAGTAATGTGTTCCTAAGTTAGTTATTGCTATTTCTATGTTCATAATTATATCCTCCAGTTATTCTCTCCAATTTTCTTCTTTCCAAGCCTTTAATCCTTCCCAAGTAGCATTAACCCCTACTTGCTCTATGTAAGCTATTAAACAATATATTGACATTTTATTTCCTCCTTGAATTGGAGCATACTTTTGTGATACAATCTAATTGCGGTTAGATGGTGTACCTACTTTGGTATGCTTTCTTTTTTTATAAATCAATAATCCCTTCATCTAATTGTAAGTTTGCTATCATTCTTTTTACTTCTTGTTCCTTATAAAATAGCTCTCTTCTTTCTTTTCTAATATGTTGTAATGAACGAATAACATTTTCATATTTCTCTACTGATATATTGAAGTCATTTTGATAAGTTCTTCTAAGACTTTCTCCTCTTTCTTCTTTTTTATTTAGTTTTAATATTTCTGCTTCAATTCCTTTCCTAGCAAACTTTAATATTTCTAATTCAGTCATTTTATCACCTCCTTTCAAGGTATAATGATTTATTTAATTTATATATTTATTATAATTCAAAATAATGGAAATTAACATTAAATTATTCCATATTTCGACATCTTTATCACTTTATCAATAGTTTCAATTCTGGCTAATAGATTTTCATTCTGTCTTTATCTAGTTAATAAAATAATATTAAATCTGAGCAAAATCAAAATCAAAGCTAATATCAATTAATATAAATTTATATTTGAAGAAATTCTAAAATTTTAATTTTATACAGAGTTTAACTATACTCGGACAAATAAAAAATGAGTGGCACAAAGGCCACCCAATTATTTATAATTCTTCAATTTTTCACGAACATCATCAAGTTGAGCTTTATAAATTGAATACATTACTCTATCCCTACCTTTATATAACTGTTTACAATAAGCCGATAAGTTTTTTTCTCTTTCAATTAATTCTATATATCTTTCCATTTCATTTCCTCCTAATTGGTTATTCTACAATAGAACTTTTATATGCAGGATTGTCTAAGATTGAAATTTCAGTAATATTAAAATCATGTAAAGTTCTAATATTTTCTCCATTTTCATAGCTCCAAGAATCCTCTGCATTATTAAACCCAAATGACATATTTGACATTAATCCACTTTTAACATATTTATAAACATCTTTTCCTAAAGATGTAGCTACAATATTAGCAGTAAATCTTAATCCAATATCATCTTCTTCTAACTGTAATGATCTATTCTTAGTTGAAGCTAGCAACTTATTATGGTCATGCTTAAATAAAAGCTTGATATGTTTATCATTTGCTAATGCTCTATCAATTGCTTTAGTAAATGCACCTTTTTCAACTCTCTCTCTAAAGACTTTTCTACCTCTCTTTAAAGGCTCTGAAAGACTTCCCCATTTTTGAACGTATCCACTGATAGTTAAATCTTCACTATCATCTAAAGCTCTAACTTCAACTTGCTCTAATAGATACTCTCTTTGTTCATTATCTTTAGGTTTAATATCTTCAACTAGCTTTGTAAGATTATCAATAGTTTTTTCATCAATAGCATTAATTTTTCTATTAGCAAGTTTGAGTGTCTTAAGTAATTTTTTAACTTCTTCATAATTTCCTTTCTCAACTAATCTTTCAATTTTAGTTACCATCATCTCAAGATTCGTTATTTTATCATTTTTATAATTATAAGACCCAACTATTTTACTAGTAGGGCCTTTCTTTTCTCTCTTAACACTTATCAATTTAATCACTCCTAAGCTAATTTTTTGATTGCAGCTTTGTTTTTAATTCCACCATCACAATAAAGATTTACGATTATTCCATCTACTCCTTGCATTGCTAAAAAAGCATCTTGTGAAAAATCTCTCAAATCAAAGTTAGGTGAGATTACTAATTTATATGCTTGATGAAGATTTACTAACAATACTTTACAGTTTAATTCTTTTATCACGAAGATTGGTAGTCCATGAATTTCATATAATCCCATATTTGAATTAAATGTTATCTCATATTCACCATTTGCTTTCTTAACTTTTGCTAGTTTTTTAAACTCAGCTTCTGCTAAAATGAAACAAGCATTTGATAAATACTCTTCCTTCATTTCTAGCATTAAGTTTCTTAAAGAATCTACTGTTAACTCTTCTTCTGTTAATGTAGCTTCAACATCAGTTAAACATTGGCCTTCAAATTTTTCATTACCATTAACAATAACATTTGCTAATGCTCTTGCTACTCTTTTATTCATAACTTTCATTGCATTCTCTGGAAAATCAATAACATCATGTAATAATTGCTTAGTAGCTTTTACATTAGTAGTTATCCTTACTTTCTTTTCACCAATCACTCTGTCATTAGCAAATTTTATATCTTTATCATTGGCAACTTCCATTTCTCCTAAAACTTCTGCTTGAACAGTATCATTTTCATCAACTAAAGCTACTTTTCCATCAGTAATAACAGCTTCTACAAAGTTAGCAATGTTTGGCACATCTAGTACTGCTTGTACCATCTCAACTGATTGAGTAGTAATAACCCCTCCATTATCAATTTCTTTTACATCTGAGTACATTTCTTTAACATTTTCTTTTAACATTTTTAATAATTCTCCTTTAATATTATTTTATTTTCTTCTATAAACTCAACTAAATACTTTGTTGCCTTAGAAGATATCTCAACATTTGCATTAAGTCTAAATTCAATAATTTCTATTAATTGTTTTAATAATTTAAAGTTTTGAATAGGATATTCCCATGTAGTAAAATCCACTACCTCAAAAGCTCTTTTTAAAAACTCTTTTATTTCATTTTCATTTTCTGTAAATATTAATTTAATTTCTTCATCATTTTTAACAAAAAATAACTTATGTTTTTTAATCTTTTGAAGTCTATAGCGTTTTTGATAATATTTTCTACAACTTATACATAATGAATGTTCTGTTGTAACAACTTTTTTACATTTTGTGCATTCTTTCAATTTTTAACACCTCTTTTTTATTTTAATTTTATTAATTTCTATTAACTTTTTTATGCTAAAAAAATAAGCCTCAGATAAAAATCTGAGACCTTTTTGGGGAGTTTAAGAGTTTTCATGTTTTCCAATTTTTTAATTGCATAAATCTATTTTCTACTAACAACATAGTTTAAAACAATCAAGAAAAGTGGATTATGTACAAGTCAAGATAAAACTTGACTTTTTAGTGGTTGAATAAAAAATCAACTTAAAAATAATGAACCTTATAAGGAGGACGAGTGGAAAGAATCCACTCTTAATTATCTTTGCTTTACACTATAAATAAACAAAAGAAAACTATGTAAGGGGTAGAAGAAAAAACATATATTACCCTTACATAATATATATATTCTAGAAGTCATTAAGTTTCCATTTTCTGTAAACTTTTATAACTTTTTTTAACATTATAAACCCTTATATATACCACCTATATACACTATATATAACCTATACTGCATTATCTTATATATGTTATTATATACATCCTTATTTGACTCTCCTACCTATAACATACTCTTAGTAGTTGTACTATTACTGTTGTAGCAACACTAATGATGTAACAATGAGTGTATCAATACTTTATTTAATGAATAATAAAATAATAATGTTATTATTTATTAACTATCATTCATACTACCATAAAATTTACACCATCATTTAATATACCTATCATTAAGGGTATACTTACTTTCTGCTCATTAGAACTGTAATGATCTTCTTAGTTGGTACTGCTGATGTTCTAAGGTGTTATATATGTAATGATATAGAAGTATTATATTAAGTGCATAGATAGTCTTATGAGATGTTTATATGATGTGTAAGTATTTAATGTATATAACTACTTAGATGTTATATAATTAATATAGGTAGTAGTTTATTGATATGATATTTCTATAGATATAATAGTCATAGCAACAAACAACTACTACTACACACAAAGACTACTAAGTAGTATGAATGAGTGTCTTATGATATGTAAGATAAAAAAAATAAATATAAAATATACATACAAAACAAGGGTAGAAACAACAACAAACACAAGCACACAGGCTACCTTCCTTATGGTTATATTAGTACACCATCAATAGGAATACCCCCTATTTGCTGAGAAAAAAATACTGAAATGTCCTAAATACGAAGGGTAGGATGGAGTGGTGCAAAAGTTTAGAAACCATTGTTTTTTTGAAACTCACAGTCTTGTCCTCAATGTTACAATTTTGCTATGAAAACAAGACTGCTTAAACTATGCTAGAATGGATAATCCCTCCACATATCATCAAACTCTTTAAGAAGTTGTGGCTTATTCATTTTCATAAGAACTATTCTTCTAGTCTTATAGTAGTTTTTAATGTTATCATCAGCAGAAAAAATTAATGTTGCAATAACTGGGTCAAATGATGTTTTATCTACAACAGCTTTTGCTAGTTTTTCTTTCTTTTCATAATTTTTATATTCATTAACTTTTTCATAGTCCATTCTTACGAATTCATATCTTCTAATCATTATTCATCACCTCATTAATTATAGATTCTAAGTCATCTTGATTGATATTAAACTCAAAATCTCCATCTTTAATTTTATTTCTCATCTCAGGAGTTAATTGTAGATTCTTCATTTGATTATCTATCATTCTATCGATTTGATTTAATGATTTAATATAATTCAAAGTATCATCAATACCAGAGCAGTTTAGATATGATAGTAATTCATCTTTTGTTCTAAGATATGTCAACAATGAAATTAAAGCCATTCTATCAGCAGTATTATTGTATAGTTTTCTACTTTCTAAAAGTTTCTTAAATTGTGGGAAAAGTTTTTCACCAAACTTACCTATTTGTTGCATTTCTCTTGTCGTAAGTGCTTGTACTTCATCTGAAAATTGAGCTTGATAAATTTCATCTTGCTCCATTCTTTCTTCCCATTGCTCCATACTTCTTTTTCCTGTTAGTTCTTCTATAGGTTTTCTTGGTCGTGCCATTTTTATCAGTTCCTTTCTATTTTTCTATAAAATAAAAAGATAGAAGAAATCTTTCTTCTATCTTTTTATATTCATATATTTTTTTCGAATTTATATTTAAATAATTTATATCTTTTCTATTTTATCAATCATTGGTGGAACTATTAAAGCTCCGCCCTTCATACTTTTTATTATTGGTGTCAATAAATAAGTTATTTCTGAGCCTAGTGTATACAGTATATCTTTAATATTATCTTCAAGCTCCTCGTTAGAAATTTCTCCATTTATCTCTAGATATACATTAAACTCCATATTTGCTTTAAATATACCTTCTGGATTAAAAAATGATTCAGATATAGCTCTTATTGTGACTATACCTAATTTATTATCTATAATTTTATATTTTACATTTGATATATATTCTATTTCTGTAGAATCGTGTGCTGATAAATCTTCAACTGTAATTTTTCTTAATTCTATAGTTTTATCCTCTATTTTTTCCATAATATTTTTCATAATTTCACCTCTTATTGACTTTTTGAAAGTTTTTTATCTAAGTTTCTAGTTAATCCATTTATCCAATCACTTGTTTTATTGTTGTTCTTATTAACTGATTCTTGAATATTTGATATATTCCTACCTATATTAATTGTTATCTTCTTCTCACCAAACATTTTTCCTATTCCAATAGAAATAAAAGTTAATATTAATTGATTTATACTAACTCCTTCTTCTTCTGCACTCCTAGCTAATTGTGCGTGTAAAAACTTTGGTAATCTAAGTGTTAACTTTCCGCTAAACTCATCATCAGTCTTAATTTTATTTGGAATAGGTAGTTTAATCCCTTCTGAAATTGCAATTTCTATCATGTCATTTGCAACTGCAATCACTTCTTCCATTGCTTCTGATGCTGTTTCTCCATCTCCCCAACAGTCTAATTGAGGAATATATGCCAAATAACCACCTTCATCTTCTGGTGCCCTCATTACTTCTATCTTATAATCCTCAGCAACTATCTTTCTCATAATTAAACTCCTTCAATCAATATTCTCTAATAAAAATTAATTTATCCCCATTACTTCTTCATAGGCTTTTAAAGCCTTTTTTATATATACCGACTTTATTGGTTTTGCACGCGGTATGTTTACAAAGCCTTCTATTCCTTTTAATTTATCATGTAAGTAAATAAAGTGACTTGCTCTTGAACCATTTCTTCTAGTAAAACCACCTATATTTACTAGTAATTTATCTATCTCTTCAAATGAAACATTTTTTGGGTTATTTTTAATCTTCTCATAAAGTTTCTCGCTTTTCGACACACCGTTGCCTCCTACGTATTTTTTCCTTTTTTATAATATTTTATTCATCTGATACTATATATGATACCATTAATTCTGTTCTTTGTAAATATTATTTAGTGTATACGTTTCATACGGCTATAAATGCGTTTAATATAAAAAGCAACTAGTTGTTATTGCTAGCTACTTTCCTTTTATGGTAGTTTTCTAAACAAATTTTCCTGTTGCATTCTTTACAATGAGAAATTGTACTTTTGTAGTTCTCGTCATAAATCTTGCCACATTTATTACATCTATATTTTGTAATCAATTCATTATCTATTTGAACAAATATTTTCTTCATCTCATAATCTCCTTAAAAATCTATTCCATCTAAGATATCTGAAACATCTCCAAAATCATCTTTTGGTTCTTCTTTAATTTCTTTAGTTGGTTCTTGTGTCGTACTTGCCACTTCATTAAATGTTACACCATTCATTACAAGTAGATTTTTTTTATCAACGAATCTTCCAGTAGCAATTTTATATAAATAATTTTTTACTATTGCTGAGTAATTATCGTATTCTTCGTCTAGAAAATCGATAATGATCTTATCCTTCTTCTTCTGTGGATTCAGATTTAACTTAATATCCATTACTTCTTACCATTCCTTTCACTTAAACTCTTAGAACTCTCAGTACTCTCAGAACTTTCTGACCAAGGATTTTATCAATCTTTATAATTTTGATAAAATATCCTGTTCTAAGAGTACTCTCAGTACCCTCAGAACTTCTAGAACTTTTAAATTATATTAGCTTCTTTAACTCAGCTATGGTTTTATTTCCAATGTTATTCGCAAATAATGGATTTTCATGTGCTTTAACATTTGGTAAAACCTCTTTTAATTCTTCAAGTAGTACTAAAGTTCCACCGCCAGTCATTGTTAAGCTATGGAATGAGATATTATTATTTTCGGAAGTTAATTTATTATTAAATTCATTAATAAAATTACTTGTAAATTCAGTAACCTCTTTTGAATACTTTTGTTTTAAAATTTCTAGATATATTTCAACCTCTTTTGCAGTCATCTTTCTTTTCTTGCTAAGATGTTGTGCTAGCTTTCTATAATAATCGTAAACTCCAAATCCATTGATTGTAAAAGCTTGTACTTCTTTTCCGCCACTAGCTAGAAAAACATTTACTGTATAACTTCCCCAGTCTAGTATTCCTGTTAGGCCTTTTCTATCTTCAAGGCTTAAACTAAAGAAACCCGCTTGTGATTCTTTTGTGCAATAAACATTTTCTATTTTTAAAGTTCTGCTCTTATCATTTACAATAAATTTAAAAGTTTTCCCTTTAAAAGTCCTTGTAAATACTTCCCTATTATCAAATTGGTCTACTGGTAAAGTTAGCATTAAACTTGTAGTATCATAATCTGTTGTAGTTGCAATAGCATATAAAACTTGTGGAATAAATTCTTTTTCCGTCTTAACATATTCTGCATTAGGTGAAACCTTCTTGCTTCCAATGATATACAACTTATTTCCATAAACTAAAGTACATTCACCAGTGTCAACACCTTGCTCCTTTGCATCGTATGTTTCTAAAGTGTTTTCAAATGAAATATTATGACCTACCTTTACAAGTCTGTTACCTAAATCGACAATCACTAAATTGTTTTTTGTTTTCTTCTCCATAATTTCTCTCCTTTTATTTATTTAAATTAAAATTTTATTTATAATATAATTATAATATACAGTATTTTACAGGTACATTATTTTTTATATAATTTTTATATAAAGTTATTTACCCTTATTTATATAGCTCAAGGTCAAAAGTTTACTAGTTTTTATAAAAAATTTATATTTTTTAAAATATTAATATTTTAAAATACACTCACAAATCCTCTCAGAGTTCTTTTAAATTAAATAATAAATTTATATTAATTAAATAAAAAAGACTCTGAGTGTCCTCAGAGTTAATTTTAAAATACTATTAAAAGTTTGCTTAGCTATTACTTTTTTTATTAATTTTCAGAATCCATTTAATAATATAAATTATTATTTTAGCTAATTCTGAAATTTCATTTTTACACAGAATTTAAGTTTATCTTAAAATAAAATTAATATTTTATTTTACATAAAATGAACTGAACTGGAATCTTTCTTTTCTATTTCTAATTCTTATAGTTTAAGTTTTGAAGTTGTATTTTTATATTTGTATTTTTATCTTGAAACTTTTTTTTCAACCTAAAAAAATATTTTTCCTAGGTTAGAAAATATTTTACTAACCTTAATTAAAAATTTTTTAACGTTAGAAAATTCTTACAAACACAAATGTACTTTTTTGTCTTATTTTGTTATAATATAATTATAATTACCTTTTCAAATGGTAATAATAACTGTGTTAGGAGGTGAATAAATGGAATCAAAGGTGATAGACTTAGGAACATATGAAAAGAAATATTCTAAAGAAAACTTCTATACTCCAATATTTAATGCCTTTATGAGAAACGAATTGAGCTTACAAGAAAAATCTTTTTACATTTACATACGTGGATTTGGTGAAAAGTGTTTTCAAAGTCAAGCTAATATCTGCAAAGATTTAAACATTACTGGACCAACATTAAGAAAGCTTATGAAAAATTTAGAAGAAAAGAATTATATTTATGTGCAAAGAAAATACTCACATAAAACAAAAGAGAAAGCAACACCAGTTATTTTTCCCCTACCCCTAGACGAAAAAACTGGACTACTTTCTCATCATAGCCAACAAATAATAAGGTATCTGCAAAATACTTATCCAAGCGACTATTAATTAAATTATAGCAAAACACAAATAAAAATCAACTAAAATAAGTAGGAACAATGTTCCTACTTTAAATTCATTAATGGTGATGTTTTAACACTTAACTCTAATACTTCTCTATCTTTTAATCCTTGAAGATATCTCTTTGTAATATCTACAGTTTCATGTCCCAATAATCTTGATAAACTATAGACATCAAGACCATTCCTTAATTGAGCTTGAGCATAATAATGCCTACAAGTATGAGGACTACATCTTATGTTATCAGCTACTTTAGCTTCTTTACCAGCTAATCTTACAACTCTCTCAATTGCTTCTGTTGTTAATGGCTTATTTCTATAACTAAGAAAATAATTATCATAATGCAAAATATTATCTTTAAGATAATTATCTCTTATACGTTCATATTTAATCATTACTTTTTTTAAATACGGTGAAATTGGCACAAATCTTTCTTTATTTCCTTTTCCTAAAATAAATATAACACTTTCTCTAACATCTAATTTACTTAGATTACAAAGTTCTAAATTTCTTATTCCAGTATCAAACAATACAGCCATAATACATTTATTTCTAGCATTAATATAACTATCAAACTTATATACATCTATCATTTTTCTAACCTCTTTATCAGTAAAAGTATCAATAATTACTTTCTTTTCTCTAAGCCAACTTACTTTTTTAGCAATATTAATACAATATCCTTCTTTATAGCAATACGCATAAAAACTTCTTATATTTTTAAGTATTGTATTAATATAAGTTGGAGTTAATCCCTTTTCTTTTAAATAATTAAGATATTGTTTTATATGCAGATGTGTTACTTCTTCTAACTCAACAATTTCTAATTCAATTTCACAATACTTAAAGAATTTTGCAAGATTATTTTTGTAACCTTTGATAGTTCTTGGTGTATAATTTTTGATTTGAATTTCATATAAAAACTCCCTCAAAACATCTTTTAATAACATAATAAAAAACCTCCATTGTTATGACTTCTTTGTTGGTATATTTCAACATATTTCATAACAATGAAGGCTTTTCGTATATCTTAACTATGCCATCATTTATCGTAATTATTTGACTATGCTTTTTTAGTTGTATGTCATCATTGAGTACAGTTTAAGTAGTCTTGTTACACTTTCCAACTTACAACTTTTAGCTAGAAACCATTGAAAACTCTAGCTCTTATTTATTATTCATCCCAACCTTCAGGGAATTCAGCATTGTGGTAAACCTCTTGAACGTCATCATCGTCTTCAAGTAAGTCTAACATTTTTTGGAACTTCTTAGCTGCCTCTTCATCAATTTCAGTATATGTATCTGGAATCATTTTAACTGCTGCTTCTAAGAATTCTAATCCTTCAGCTTCTAAAGCTTCTCTTACTGTACCAAAGTCTTCAGGTGTAGTTGTGATTATGAATACTTCTTCTTCATCACTATTGAAATCTTCAGCTCCAGCATCTAATGCCATCATCATTAATTCTTCTTCATCAAGGTCTCCCTTTTCTATAACAATTTCACCTTTTTCTTGGAACATGAATCCTACACAACCTGTAGTTCCCATATTTCCACCACCTTTAGTGAAAGCACTTCTTACATTCCCTGCTGATCTATTTTTATTATCAGTTAAAGTATCAACAATAACAGCAACTCCTGATGGTCCATATCCTTCGTATACTATTCTTTCATAGTCTACTGCTCCTAGCTCACCTGAAGCTTTCTTTATTGATCTTTGTACTGTATCATTTGGCATGTTAGCTGCTTTTGCCTTTGCTATTGCATCTCTTAATTTAGGGTTGTTATCAGGATCTGGTCCTCCATTTTTAACAGCTATCATTAACTCTCTACCTATTTTAGTAAAGATTTTCCCTCTTTTAGCATCAGCTTTACCTTTTTTATTTTGTATATTATGCCATTTTGAATGTCCTGACATTATTTCATCCTCCTAAATCTATTTTAATCTATTAATAAAAATCTTTTTATATTATAACATAAGGATTATTATTTAACAATTTAAGTGAGATTCAAAATTTTAATTTTGTCAATCAAACTTACACCTACAAACAATAGCTAGTATTGTATTTCTAAAATTAAACTCACATTTTTAATTTCCATAATGGAGCTTAAATACCCCCAATTTTATATTAAAGTTACAAATGTATATACTCCTATATTAACTAAATTTAGTATAGTATTTCTCTATTACTACATTATGCTATACAATCTATTTTCTTCCTTAAAATAAAGCTCTGGCTTGCTTTTTTCAACTATTATCTTACCATTGCTTGATTCTATAGCTTCTTTTTCTATTTCTTCTGCCACAGAAACTTCCGCAAGTATGTTTACTATAACTTTATCTGTATATTCTGTATCTTCAATATGCCAATTATTTTGTCCACAAAAATATTGTACTTTTCCTATCATATCATAATCTAATGTAAGAGATACCTTAACACCTTGAACTTTTTCTACTACCCCTCCAGCCTTTAACGCTATAGATGCTCCTTTAGTGTAAGCTCTCGTTAATCCTCCAGTTCCTAACAAAATACCACCAAAATATCTTGTTACAACAACTGCACAATCAGTAATATTAGATTTTTTCATTACCTCTAAAATAGGAATTCCTGCAGTACCTTGAGGTTCACCATCATCACTATATCTTTGAATTCCCATATTTTCACCAATTATATATCCCCAACAATTGTGTCTTGCTTGTTTATGTTTTGATTTTATTTCCGCTACAAAGGCTTTTGCTTCCTCTTCATTTTCTACTCTTTTTGCATATCCAATAAATTCAGATTTTTTTTCAATAAAACTATCTTCTCCATATTCTCTTATAGTTATATATGCCATTTTTCTAGTTCCTCCTTAATTATATCAATTCCACTTATTATTTCTTCCTGGTTAACCTGTGAAAAACTCACCTTAAAATATTGCTCTCCTAAATTTGATCCCTTATAAAATAATGTTCCTGGAGTAATATAAACTCCTTTTTCCTTAAGCCTATAAAATAATTCCTTTGATTTAATTTCTTTATCTTTAATATTTAAATAAAAGCTTAATCCACCTTTAGGATCAAAAAATCCTACATACTTTTTCAACTTTTCATTAATTAGCTTTTTCATTAACTCATATCTTTTTATATACTCACTTCTTAGATTATCTATATATTCAATCCAATAACCTTCTTTAATATACATTTCTAAAGCTCTTTGCATTAATGTTGATGTGGCAATATCTGTATTAATCTTTGAGTTTTGGATACTTTCTCTAAAGCTTTCTGGAGATATTATATATCCAAGTCTTATCCCTGGTAAAAATATTTTTGAAAAACTTTTTATATAAATTACTCTATCATTTTTATCTAAAACCTTAAATGGTTCGTGTTTTATATTATCATCAAATATTAGCTCTGACAAATAATCATCTTCTATTATATAAAAATCATACTTTTCCGCTAATTCTAAAATAGCAAGTTTCTTCTCATGACTATAACTAATTCCAGTTGGATTTTGAAAATAACTCATTGTATAAAAGCACTTAATTTTATTTTTTCTTAATATATCTTCAAGTTTTTTTATATTTATACCATCCTCTTCTATAGGAATTTCAAATACATTTGCTCTTCTAAATTTAAATACTGATAATGCCCCTGCATAAGTTGGTTTTTCAACAATAACATTATCATTAATATTTAATATTGCTTTTGATGCAATATCTATCCCCTGTTGTGCTCCTGATACTATTAATAAGTTCTCTATATTTAAAGAATTATTCCAAAATACTTCATTTATAGTTTCTCTAAGATTTGTATACCCAAAAGCCTCTTCTTTAATTAGTGCATCTGCACCATCCCTATCTAAAACCTCATTTATAACTCTTTTAAATTGATTTATAGGAAAATTCACCTTTCTAGAACTTTCTCCTGTAAAATCAATTATATTTTTCTCATAATTGTTTTTTATTAATTTAATTTCTTTAGAGTACTCTTTTCTAAAATAATCAGTAATTTCCCTTTTCTTAGCATAAGTTCCTGAACCCATTTTTTGATAGGCATACCCCTCACTTACAAGCTTATCGTAACAACTTACTATTGTAACATTATTTACTTTTAATTCCTTAGCCAATGCCCTTATAGGTGGTAACTTATCGCCATCCTTTATTATCTTAGAATTAATCAAATTCTTAATATTATCTGCAATTTGAATATACTTAGGTTCATAATCATTAAATTCAATATTATACTTTTCCATATTGACCCCATCATTCTTATTGTTAAATGTATTGATACATTTAATTATAGAAAATATAGTAAATGTGGTCAAATTTTTATAAAATAATAACACAGAATTATAACTCAAATAATCCTGTGCTATTTATATAATTTTCTATACTTATTTTTAACTATTAAATAATTTATATATCTATCTCATCTAATATCCAAACAGATACACTTCCGTTTTTAACCATAAAATTTCCGAACCCATCCTTATCAATAACTACTTTTTGTTGAAATTTTGAAAGCAAATCTTTAAACTTCTTACCAAAAAACTGCTTTCCTATATACATTTTCTTTTCTCCACCTAACTTATTGGTTAATAAAACAGCTAAACCTGAATTATTATATTCTTTAACTCCTTCTCTTGTCCATCCAATTATATTTTTATCATCAAAATAATCATGTTGTTCACCATATGCTAATTGTTTTCTAGCCTTTAATAACAAGTCTAAATAACTTCCTATCCCAAAGTACCCATGACTTGGTATACCATAATAATCTCCATAAAATATACAAGGATATCCCTCTACTCTTAATAATATTAAAGAATATGCTATAGGTTTAAACCAAGACTCTACCCATGATTGTAGTGAACTTCCTAATTGAGTATCATGATTATCAACAAAAGTTACTGCCTTTATTGAATATTGTTCTACTAATGTACCTTTAAAAATATTTCTCATATCAAAATCACCATTGCTACGAGAAGCTTCATATAAATTAAAATGTAATGGTACATCAAATAAAGACATAACATATTTAGTATTTTTTAAATATTCTAATAATACATCTACATTAGCATGCCAATATTCACCTACTGAAAATAATTCCTTTCCACTTTCTTTTCTTAAATACTCCAGCCATTCTACAAAAAATTCATAATTTATATGCTTAACAGCATCTAATCTAAATCCATCAATATTTGTAAAATCAACATACCATTTTCCCCATTTTTTAAGTTCTTCCACAACATCTCTATTTGAAAAGTCTAAGTCAGCACCCATAAGGTAATCATAATTACCATTTTCTTTATCTACTCTATTACTCCATTCTTTAGTTAAAAACTTATAAATACTATTTCTTTTTGTTTTATCATCATAATCTATTCCATCAAAATCATTCCAGTCCCATTTAAAAGAAGAGTATTTATTATTTCTTCCTGGAAAAGTAAACTTAGTCCATGCTCTTATTACTTTAGTTCCACTAATAGGAATGCTTCTATTAAAAAACTCTTCCTCTCTAGCCATAACTTCTTCAGCTTCATCTGCACCCATTTTATGATTTAAAACTATATCTCCATAACTTTGAATACCATTTTTATTTAACATTTTTATAGCCATTAAGTATTCATCTTTACTACCATATTTAGTATCTATACTACCTTTTTGATTAAATTCTCCTAAGTCATATAAATCATATGCCCCATAACCAACATCATATCCACCACTAATCCCCTTATATGCTGGTGGCATCCATACAGCTGTTATGCCTAAGTCACGTAAATTATTTGCTTCACTAGATATTTCATTCCATAGTTTACATTGTGGTAATAGAAACCATTCAAAATATTGCATCATTGTTCCATTAACCATTTTATTTCCACCTACTTTATAACCATAATTATTAATATTTTAACATATTTAACCATTTAATAATCTCTTAAAATAAAAATGGTTCTGATATTGCTAAATACAAATTATTTTACTAGTACTTATAATTACTTTTTAATAGTACCTTAAAATATTTCTATTTTTTATTAACAATATCAAAACCCATATTAAATAAACCTTATTAACTATTGCATTAATATATTTATGATATAATCTTTACTTTTATTATAACTTTCATCATCAACTTCAACAATCATGAAAGTTCCATTTTCCCTATACTCTTCCTCTAAAACTCTACCATTTCTATGAAGAAATGAATTAATATCACTTCTATCATATGGTATTAAATATTCACACTTTTTCATCTTATAAGGAAGATTTTCTTCTATTAGTTTTAGTAATTCATCTAAATTTATACCTTCTCTTGCTGAAATTTCAATTATTTCATATTCACTTGTAGCTTCTTTAATAGCTTCCAGTTGTTCTTCCGTTGCTTTATCTATTTTATTTAAAACAAGTAAAGTTTTCTTATCTTTAGCTCCTAATTCAAATAAAACTTCTTCTACAGCTCTAATTTGTTCTAAGGCTGTATCACTAGAAGAATCAACTACATGACATAAAAGATCTGAATAAATTACTTCTTCTAAAGTTGACTTAAATGCTTCTACTAAATCATGTGGTAACTTTCTAACAAATCCAACTGTATCTGTTAAAGTTATTACTCCTTTATTTTTTAATACAATAGCTCTAGTTGTTATATCTAATGTTGCAAATAACATATCTGCTTCAAAGACTTTTTCTTTACCTATAACTTCCTTTTGAGCTGCTATATCACAAAGTGTATTTCTTAAAGTAGATTTTCCCGCATTTGTATATCCCACTAGTGAAACCTTTGGAATACTTTCTTTATTTCTTTTCTCCCTTTGAGTTTCTCTAATTTTTTTGATTTTCTTTAATTCATCATTTAAATCATAAATTTGCTCTTTTATATGTCTTCTATCTGTTTCTAGCTTCTTTTCTCCAGGTCCTTTAGTACCAATACCACCACCAGTTCTTGACATTATTGTACCTAAACCTTGAAGCCTACTCATTCTATATTTAAGCTGTGCTAATTCAACTTGAATTTTAGCTTCTCTACTCTTTGCTCTTCTAGCAAATATCTCAAGAATAAGTGTAGTTCTATCTATAACTTTAGCCCCTATAGCAGCTTCTAAATTTCTAACTTGTGATCCTGATAATTCATCATCAAATATAACCACATTTGCCCTTAATTTTTGTCTTAACTGAGCAATCTCTAAAACTTTTCCTCTACCAATATAAAAAGCAGCATCTATTTTACTTCTACTTTGATAAACACTATCAAGTACTGGAATATCACAAGCTTTTGTTAATTCCTTAAGCTCTTCTAAGCTTTCTCTTGTATCAGAACCAACTAATATAGCTTTTTCTTCATCATCTTCAATTATATCTTTTTCCTTAATTAAAGAATCCACATAATTAATTTTATTTAATATATGTATTTTAGCTATCTCTTCTAAAGGTATATGAGCAGTTTCTTCGTAATCTAAAGTATCATTAAGAACAGTCAACATTCCTAAAGAGCAATCTAATATCTTTCCTTCATATATTCCTATAGCTACAATAGCATCTAATTTTAATTTTAATAAAGCACTAATGTCTAATGCAGATAAATTGCTCATACCATTTGGATGAGTATGAATTATTCTAACACCTGCTAATCTTTTTTCTCTTATATCTAAAGTTTCTATTTCTACTGAAGTAGAATCTCCAATTGCTATAGTTCTAATATTTCCTCTTCTATCTATTGCAACACTTATTTCTCTTTCTATAAATGATGAAACTCTAGAAATTACTTCTATTATTTCAGTAGAACAAACTTCATCTTTTGGACATTTAGTTTTATAAAGTCTTTCTAACTCTTCTATAGCAGACTTTTTTACACCATCTATATTTCCATATATCATATTATCACCTCATCTAAAGCTTCTTATTTAGTATATACTAAATATATAAAATTAATTTTATAATTTCTATTAACGCTCTTCCTATATATACTAATATTACTGATATTTCACTATATTTTATCTTATTCTAAAGTAAATGTAAACTAATATATATTCCAATTTTTACGTTGCAAAACTTTAAAATTGTTGTTAGAATTTATATTATCATTATATTTTAAGTCGAATACAATTATACTTTTACTTAATATAAATAAGTCGACTATTTATGAGATTTTTTTCATATAATAATTAATAATATAAATACTGTAGTGGAGGGTTTCTTACATGGACGATAAAAAACGTAATATTCTTTTCTCTGAAGAACAAATTAAAGTTAGAGTAGAAGAATTAGGTAAAGAAATAAGTAAAGATTATGAAGGTAAAGAATTATATGTTTTACCTCTTTTAAGAGGCAGCTTTGTTTTTGGAGCTGATATATTTAAAGCTTTAGACGTAAAGGCTAAAGTTGGATTCATGACTACTTCTAGTTATGGGCATAGCGAAGTTAGCTCTGGTACTGTTAATGTTGTTAACGATATTCCAGATAACATAGAAGGATTAGATGTTTTAATAGTTGATGATATAATCGATACTGGATATACAATGGAATTTGTTATAGAACATGTAAAAAAATTAGGAGCAAGATCAGTAAAAACTTGTGTATTATTAGATAAACCTTCAAGAAGAAAAGTTGATTTAAAACCTGATTATTGTTGTTTTGAAATTGATGATTTATTCGTAGTAGGTTATGGACTTGATTATGAAGGTTATTATAGAAACGTTCCTTACGTATTTAATTGGGAAAGTAAATAGTTTATAAAATTAGTTAAAGCTAGTGATTTTAATATATTCACTAGCTTTTTTGTACCTTTAATCTAATAATATAAGCTTTTCATTTGTTAATTTTTTCATGTTTTGTTAAATTATATATTAAATAAAGTTAAACTATACGAAAAATAAAGAAAATAAGAGTATATCAGACTAAAACACTAAGATTTTATTCATCTTAGTGTTTTAATTATTTGATAATTATTATCTATTGATATATATTATTATTAAAGTAATTAATAATTAAACGAGGTGAATATAATGAAATTTATGATGGATATAAGAGAAAAAACTTCACTATTACATAGTGCAGCAGAAAATACAGGTTATATAAAGAAACTAGTTGATGGAAATGCATCTGTGGAAGGATATGCTGAATATATTTATAATTTAGAAAGAATGTATAAAGCTATTGAAGATGCTTTAGATAAAAATGAAAACAATGCTATTGTTAAGCCATTTGTTACAAGAGAATTATATCGTTCAGAACTTATGAGAAAAGACTTAGAATTTTTATTAGGTGATAAATTAAATTCACTGAAATTATTAGCTTCTACAGAAGCTTGTGTTGCAAAAATAGAAGAATTATCACAAACTAAACCTGAACTTGTAGTTGCCTATGCCTACACAAGATTCTTAGCTGACTTATTTGGTGGTAGAACATTCCTTTCACTATTAAGTACAAACTATAAAATATCTAATGAAGGATTGAATTACTATCAATTCCCTAAAATTAATGATTTAAGAGGATATGTTATGAAATATCATAACATGTTAGCAGATATAAATTTATCTAATGAAATGAAAATAGATTTTATTAATGAAGTTAATAATGCTTACATTTATAATCTTGCTATCTCAAATGAGTTGGAAGCTAAATTAAAATAATGCCCTTCAAATTCACATTTATTATATATTTATAAATAAAAAATGATGCCCTATTTTTTAGAGCATCATTTTTTATAAGTATAATTATAAACACATTTCTAATATCTTTTTAACATCATCTTCATTTAATGGAACATAAGCATAAGCTAAAGAACCATGTTCTACAGCACCCTTGGCCATTTCATCAAAATGAGTTTCATCAATATTAACTTCTTTTAAAGTCATAGGAATTCCACAATCTTCAAAGAATTTTTCAGTTAAATCAATTGCTTCATTTGCTAATGCAAACTTATCATCCTTATTTTCTAATTTCCATACATTTATTGCATAATTTACAAATTTATCTACAGTATTTTCACTTAAAATATATCTCATCCATCTTGGAGTTACTATTGCAAGACCTACCCCATGAGTTATATCATAAAAAGCACTTAATTCATGTTCTATTGGATGACAAGTCCAAGCCCCTGGTTTACCACTACCACATAATCCATTAAGAGCCATTGAACTAGCCCACATTAAATTAGCTCTAGCTTCATAATTCCTAGGATCCTTTAAAGCTATTGGACAGTACTTTATACAAGTTTCTAATAACCCCTCAGAGAATTTATCTTGAACAAAAGCACCTTCTGTCTTTTTAAAATAACTTTCAAATATATGTGACATTATATCAGCTGTACCTGCTGCTGTTTGAATGCTTGGTAATGTATATAGATACTCTGGATCTAAAATAGATACTTGTGGTTTCATATTTACACTTGCAGTACCTAACTTTTCATTAGTATCCATTTTAGAAATAACAGCATTGCCATTCATTTCAGATCCAGTTGCTGCTAAAGTTAAAATTGTTACTATAGGTAAAACTTTATCTATTTTTTCTGGGTTTGTTACTAAGTCCCATGGATCTTTATCATAAAAAGCTCCTGCTGCCACAACCTTAGCACAATCTATTGTACTTCCACCCCCAACGGCTAAAATAACATCAATGTCATTTTCCTTACAAAGACTAACACCTCTTCTAACAGTTTCAATTTTGGGATTTGGTTCAATTTTATCAAGCTCAATTATATTGCAATCACTTAATAACCCCTTAACATTATCATATATTCCATTCTTCTTTATACTTCCCCCACCATAAGCAAGCAAAACATTTTTACCGTATCTATTTATTACTTCTGGTAATTTAGAAATTTGACCTTTTCCAAATAACATTTCTGTATAAGCCTTAAAGTTGAAATTTTCCACTTCCACTCCTCCTTAAAATATAAAACTTTAATACTATTATGAACTTAACCTTTAAACTAAAGCAATATTATTTTGTATTAAAATTAGCTATATTCTTCTATTTAAACGAAAAAACATGGTAAATACAACCTTTTTAGTTAGAATTACTTCCATTCATATTAATTGCTGTTTCAGGAATTTTTCCTACAATAATAGTATCTGAAACAGGTATTTGACAAGTTACTTCGACTTCCTTGCTATTAAAAGGTACAATAACTCTCATTGTAGTAGTTAAATTTAAATATATTTTATGTCTAGTTTGATTTATTCCTGCACTCTGAAACTCTGATTCATATGAAGTAGTTATATTACCTACTTGTTGCATCTTTACAGTTATTTTAGGCCCCATATTATAAAACATAACGTTATTAGTTAAATATCCTAGTGGAATCTTAACTCCTAAATCTTCAAGTTCTGAAAGTCTTTCATCGCATTTTAAAACCACTTGAGATGCTAGATAATTTTGCTTTACAGTGTCTGACCTTATCATTGTTATATTTCCATCAGCATCCTTTTCTATATTAATTATATCATCATACTTAAAATTTTCCGAATAGACATTTACACTCTCTTCATTCATAATTTTTACAGCTTCAGATTTTATTTTAACCTCTCCCATATTAAGTACAATTGGTAATATTCTTTTTCCAAAAATGTATATTATAAAATTAAAGGCAATAATTATAATAAGCACTATTAGCAAACTTGAATGTACTTTAAATTGTTTAAAATTCATATTTCTATGTTTTTTAGGATTCCTTGTATAATATCTCATACACTCACCTTAGTAGTTATTATTTCACTATTATAATTAATATGCTATAATTATATAGAATATTATTAAAATAAATAAAAGGAGGAACAAATGGCTAAAGATTCTAACAAATCAAAAGGTCCTACAGAAAAAGTAGCAAAATCTAAAAGCACTAAGAAAAAACTCAAAAAAAAGCCATCGAAGGTTAAACGATTTTTTAAATACTTTTTCCTTACACTCTTAATAACAGGATTATTAATTGGTGTTGTTGGTGTTGGTTATGTTGTTGCTGTTATTAAAACAACACCCCAATTAGATATAAATGCTATTTATAATTTAAATCAACCTTCAATGTTATTTGATGATCAAGGCGAAATTATAGATGACTTACCATCTACCGAAATACGATATATTATCTCTTATGATGAGATGCCTCAAAATTTAATTAATGCTTATATTTCTATCGAAGATGAACGTTTCATGTCTCATGGAGGTATTGATATTAAAAGAATTTTAGGTGCTGCTGCAAGAGATGTTATGGTTATACTAGGTAAACAAAATGGTATTCATGGTGCTTCTACACTAACACAACAATTAATTAAAAATACTATATTAGCTTCTGAAGCTTCTGCTGAGTCAACACCACTCGACAGAATTAATAGAAAAATTAAAGAAATAGTTTTAGCAGTACAATTAGATAAAGAATTAAGTAAAGAAGAAATTATTCGTTCTTATTTAAATACTATCCCTCTTAGCGGACATATTTATGGAGTTGAAGCTGCATCTAGATATTTCTTTGCTAAAAATGCTAAAGATTTAACATTACTTGAATCTGCTTATATTGCTGGTATTACTCAAGCTCCTACAACATATAGTGCTTATAATACTAGTGCCTCAAATTATCCAAACGGATATATTAGAAGAACTCAAACAGTATTAAGCAAAATGTTAGAACTTGGATATATTACACAAGAGGAATTCGATACAGCTTATGCACAAGCTGAAGCAAATGATTTTAACTTCTCTAAGCTAGATACTGACTATGGAGTAAATCAAGAATGGTTTGTATATCCAGCATTAGATCAGGTAAAACAGGATTTAAAAGAGAAGTACAAGTATACTGATGAAGAAGTAAATAAACTACTAGTTAATGGTGGTTTAAAAATATATACTACTTTAAATACTGAAATGCAAAATTCTGTTCAAGAAATATTAAATGAAAGAACTAACTTAAAAGTTGATGATACTTCTTCTGATCCTACAGATAATGATGGTGTACCTAAATTACAAGCTTCTGCTACAGTAATTGACTATAAGACTGGGCAAGTAAAGGTATTAATTGGTGGACGTGGAAATCAACCTCCAACTTCACTTAATAGAGCTTATTTTGATTTAAAATCAATTGGTTCTACAACTAAGCCTTTAACTGTTTATGGACCGGCAATAGACACTAAGCTTATAACAGCTGGAACACCTTTAGATGATTCATCTGTTTCATCAGAAATAATAAAGAAATATAACTTTGGAAGTGTTAACCCTAAAAATGCTGATGGGTCAATGGCTGGTTACGTTACAGCAAGAGAAGCTTTAGTTTATTCAAAAAACCTAACTTCTATAAAAACAGTTGATATGTTAGGTTTAGATACAGCACTTGAATATGGTGAAAGAGCTGGTTTAAAATACGCTCCTGAATCTCATACAATGTCAGCATTAGCACTTGGACAATTTGAGCAGCCAACAGGTAACCGTGATGGTGGAAATACAACAATTTTAGCTTCTGCATATGGTGCCTTAGGAAATAATGGTGTTATATACGAACCTTCACTTTATACAAAAGTTGAAGATTCTAGTGGTAATGTATTATTAGAAAGAGAGTCTAAAGCTACTACTCTATTCTCACCACAAACATCATATATACTTTATGACATATTAAAAGGTTCATCAAGTAAAGCTCAATTTAGTGATATACCTGTAGCTGGTAAAACTGGTACAACTAACGAATCTGATAACTATTGGTTTGCTGGAGTTACACCTTATTATTCTGGTTCTGTTTGGATTGGATATGATATACCACAAAAAATGTCTGGTGGTAGTGGTAGTGCTGCAACCTTGTTTGGAAAGGTAATGAGTGTTGTACACTCTGGATTAAGCTATACTGATATAGAAGCTCCATCTGGTCTTGTTCAAGCAAAAGTTTGTATAGACTCAGGTAAATCTCCTACAGATTTATGTTATCAAGATCAAAGAGGAAATAGAGTTAAAACAGAATACTTTATTGAAGGAACAGAACCAAAATCAGTTTGTGATGTTCATGTGAAAGTTACTGTTAATAGCTCTAATAATAAATTAGCAACTGATAATACTCCAGCAAGACTTCTTGCTGATAAAGTATTTATTAAAAAGCCAAATGCTAATCCTAATGCTGCTGATTATCCATTTGTAGTTCCTACAGAAGAAGATGATACTAAACCTGAGGAAAAAATTAAGTTATCTCAAATAGGATTAAAAGTAAATATGGATTTATACGACGCTATCGTTATACTAAATAATAGAGAAATTAAATATTCATTTAATGGTTTATCAGTATCTGGGTCTATTAGTCCAGGAGAATATACATTAACTTCATTTACATCTGAAATAAATTCTGGTGAAACAGTTTCACTAACCATAAAAGCAAATACTAACATACCAGATGAAAATAATGAAGAAACTTCTCCACAAGAAGAATCTCCTGATAATAATACTAATACTGAGGATAGTAATAATAATAACTCACAACGAAGTACTTTTGATGGTTTATTAAATAATTTATTTAATTAAAATTTAGGCAGTTCAGAAATGACTGCCTTTTTTTTGTATTTAATTTTTAACAATTGAATTAATCCGCAAGTAAAATTTCATTTTTATCTATTTTTATAGTATTTTGATAAACTTAATTTCATTTTATGAATAATATCAACTCACCTCTTGCATCATCTGTATTTTTATTGTATACTATCAATAAAGAACATAGTAAATAAATCGAATGATAAATTAAAAAGGGGGATACTTTATTATGGAATTTTTAAACAAACTAATATTATTAGTTAACGATTTTATATGGAGCTATATTCTTATAGCTATGTTAATAGTACTAGGATTATATTTTACTTTTAGAACTAAGTTTGTTCAATTTGGTAATATTAAAGAAATGTTCAAATTGCTTGGAGAAAGCTCTTCTTCAAAAGATAAATCTAAACATGAAGTTTCATCTTTCCAAGCTTTTTGTATAGGTACTGCATCAAGAGTTGGTACAGGTAACTTAGCAGGTGTTGCTTCTGCTATTGCTATTGGAGGTCCTGGTGCTGTATTCTGGATGTGGTTAATTGCATTAATAGGTTCAGCTTCTGCTTTTATAGAATCTACTTTAGCTCAAATTTACAAAGTTAAAGATGGAAATAATTTCAGAGGTGGTCCAGCTTACTATATGGAAAAGGGCTTAAAGAAAAGATGGATGGGAGTTGCATTCTCTATTCTTATAATAATGTGCTTTGGTTTTGCATTTAACTCAGTTCAATCTAATACTATCACAGCTGCATTTAATTCAGCTTTCGGTATAAATAAGCTATTCTTAGGAGCTTTAATTACAATTGCCTCTGCAATTATAATCTTTGGTGGTGTTAAAAGCATCGCTAAAATTTCTACTATAATAGTTCCTATTATGGCTGTTGCATACATATTAGTAGCATTATTTATAATAATAACAAATATTACAGAATTACCTGCAGTATTTAAAATGATTTTCTCAAATGCATTTGGTGTTAAACAAGTAATTGGTGGTGGAATGGGTGCTGCTTTATTAAATGGTATCAAAAGAGGATTATTCTCTAATGAAGCTGGTATGGGATCTGCTCCAAACGCAGCTGCTACAGCAACAGTTTCTCACCCTGTAAAACAAGGTTTAATTCAAACTCTAGGAGTATTTACAGATACATTAATAATTTGTACTTGTACTGCATTTATAGTTCTTTTATCTTCTGATACACTTGTGCAACATGCATCTACAAATAATATTCCTCTTGCTGATATAGCTGGTATTGAAGTTACTCAAATTGCAATTAGCTCTCAAGTTGGTTCATGGGGACAATACTTTATTGCATTTTGTATTTTCTTCTTCGCATTTAGCTCTATTATAGGAAATTATTATTATGGGGAAACTAATATACAATTTATCTCGACAAAGAAAATCTATTTATATTTATATAGAGTATTAGTTATCGGAATGGTTCTATTTGGTTCAGTAGCTTCTATGCAATTTGTTTGGAGCATAGCTGACGTATTTATGGGACTTATGGCTATCTTAAACTTAATAGCTATAGTATTGTTAAGCAATATTGCAATTAAGGCTTTACAAGATTACATGACTCAAAGAAAAGCCGGAAAAAATCCTGTATTCTATGCATCTTCTATCCCTGAACTTGGTGATGAAGTTGAAGAATGGAGAGAAGATGAAAAAGAGGCTACAGCCTAAAACAAAAAAGATCACTATAAGTAAATTATTACTTATAGTGATTTTTTTTATATTATTCCAACTATTTCATTAATATTTTTAATTCCTTGTGACTTGCAGAAAGCTTCCATTTCTTCAATAATTTCTTTACCTGCCATTGGATTGAAGAAATTAACAGTTCCTATTTGAACAGCTCTTGCACCAGCCATCATAAATTCTATAGCATCTAATCCTGTTGTAATACCACCTAAACCTATTACTGGTATTTCTACAGCTTTAGCTACCTCATGAACCATCCTTAAAGCTACAGGTTTAACAGCTGGTCCAGATACCCCTGCATATACATTATTAAATACTGCTTTTCTCTTATATGGATCTATTGCTAATCCTTTTAATGTATTAATAAGAGATAATGAATCTGCTCCTGCTTCTTGACACTTTATAGCCATATCAACAATATCTTCAGCATTAGGTGATAACTTAACCATTAAAGGCTTATCTACTATCGCTTTTGCTTTTTTAACAACATCATAAGCTACTTCTGATTTAATTCCAAATGCCATTCCTCCTGACTTTACATTAGGACATGATATGTTAAGCTCTATCATATCTATATCAGTACCTCTAAGCTTTTCCAATGCCATTTCATAATCTTCCATGCATCCTCCACCAACGTTTGCAATAATATTAGTGCCAAGTGCTTTCATCTTTGGAAGCTCTTCTGCTATAAACCTATCTATCCCTGGATTTTGAAGACCAACTGAGTTCATCATTCCTGATGGAGTTTCAAAAACTCTTATTCCATCATTACCAGCTTTTTCGTTTAGTGTTAATCCTTTAGAAGAAATACCACCTAAAATTCCTACATCATAAAAATTATTATACTCTGCTCCAAAACCAAAGGTTCCTGATGCAGCTATTACTGGGTTTTTAAAATCTAATCCATTTATATTAACTTTTAACATTTTATCTTCTCCTTTGGTTTTATTATAACTCTACATAGTATCCATCGAATACTGGACCATCTTTACATGTTCTTTTATTTCCATCTTTAGTTTTACAAGTACACACAAGGCAAGCCCCTACTCCACAAGCCATATGTTTTTCCATCGAAACGTAAACTTTAACTTGCTTTTCTTTACACATTTCAATTACTTTTTTCATCATTATTTCTGGGCCACAGCAAAGAACTGTATCATATTTATCTAAATCTAAAATTTCAGTTACAAATCCCTTATGTCCATGCTTACCTGTATTAGTTGAAACATATGCTTCATTAACATATTCTTTTATTTCATCTATTAAGTATATATCATCTCTGAATCCTGCATAAAGATCTATCTTAACATCACTTCTATTTTGTCTTAACTTTTTAGATACCTCAAGCATTGGAGCTGTTCCTATTCCTCCACTTACTAATGCAACTCTACCTAAATCATCAGTTACATTAAATCCATTTCCAAGAGGCCCATTTAAGCTTATTGAATCCCCAACCTTTAAAGTTGCAAATTCCTTAGTTCCTGCTCCAACTACAGCATATACAAACGTTAATGTTTCACCATTTGTTTCACAAACACTTATTGGTCTTGGAAGTAATGTAGCTCCATTATGCTTTAACATATAAAACTGTCCTGCTTTAGCTTCATTTTTATCTTCTACAACCATTTTATATATTCCATTTTGAATTTCTTCATTTAATAATATTTTACCTTGTGTGTACTTCATAAATTCTTTTCCTCCTAAAGGTTATTAACTGCGTTTCTTATTTCATCTCTCATTCTAATAGCTTCTCTTCTTGCACAAGCAGCAAATTCTTCTGGTTTATTTTCTTTTTTATAAGCTAAAAGAATTGCTCTTGATGAATTTACTACTCCACCATTTCCATCTCTTAAGTATAAAGCTACATCTTCAGCTTTTCCACCTTGAGCTCCATATCCTGGAATTAGGAAGAACATATCCTTATATCTTTCTCTTATTTCTTTACCTTCCTCAACATGAGTACATCCTATAACTCCACCTATTGCAGAATATCCACACTCACCTTTAACATTTTCACCCATCTTAGTAAGTTTATCTCCTACAACTTTATAAACCTTACTCTCGTCTTTAGTATCTATATTTTCAATATCTTCAGCTCCTGGATTTGAAGTTCTTACTAATACAAATACTCCCTTATTACCACTTTCCATGTAAGGCATATATGGTTCTATACTATCCATTCCCATATAAGGACTTAAAGTTATAAAGTCAGCTTCAAAATCACCGCTAAAATGTCCTTTTGCATATTGAGTAGCTGTTGCCATTATATCTCCTCTTTTTATATCGGCAACTATAATAGCATCTTTTTCTCTTAAATAATCTAATGTTTTCTTATATGCTACAAGCCCTGCTAATCCTAACGCTTCATAATATGCAATTTGGACCTTATAACAAGCTACAACATCTAAAGTTTCATCTATAATAGCCTTATTATATTCAAATATTGCTTCTTCTATAGATTTCCCTTCTAAAACATGTTCTGGTATGTATTCAATAGCTGTATCCAATCCTAAACAAACAACGCCTCTTTCTTCAACTCTTTTATATAATTTATCCATTATTAAACTTTTCATAAAACTTACTCACCTTTCGCTTCTTAAACTATACTAAACTTAAACATTCTTACTATATATTACTTTTCCTGCTTTTATAGTCGTTATAACTTCCCCATAATACTCTCTTCCTTGGAATGGAGTATTTTTTCCTTTAGATAGGAAAGTTTCTTTATCTATAACTACTTCTTTATTTAAATCAACTAATACTAAATCCCCATCTTTTCCTATGGTAATGCTGCCTTTATTCATCCCTAAAATTTTAGCTGGGTTTCTTGACATTAACTCACTTAGCTTATTTACAGAAATTCCATTTTTCCTTACAAGCTCTGTATAACAAATACTAAATGCAGTTTCAAGTCCAACCATTCCTGGGGCTCCTTTTGCCTTATCTTCTTCAGTATGAGGTGCATGATCAGTTCCTATACAATCTACAGTACCATCTTTAATACCTTCAATTATAGAATTTACATCGGCTTTTTCTCTTATTGGAGGATTTACTCTATAATTGCTTTCTTCAGTAGTTAAACCAATATGATGAGGTGTTACTTCACAAGTTACATTAGCTCCCTCTTTTTTAGCTCTTCTTATTGCCTCAATAGACTCTACTGTACTTACATGTGCCATATGAAGTCTTGCCTTTGTTACTTTAGCCAAATATAAATCTCTTATTGTCATTAAGTCCTCTGCTATTCTCATATCAATCTTAGAAAATGTTTTATCTTCTGCATGAGACATAACTATCCAATTATTTTCTTTAGCTTTTTCCATAGCTTTCATCATTATGCTAGAATCCATTACTCCAACACCATCATCAGTTATTGCAACTAATTCTTTATCATCATCAAAGGCATTTAAATGTTCTATAGATTTGCCACCAAAGTTTTCTGTTATTGAAACACATTGATGTACATCTATTAGTCCTATTTCTTTAGCCTTATTTCTCACATACTCAACAACTTCTTTAGTTGAACATATAGGATTTGTATTACCCATTAGGCAAACTCCTGTATACCCACCTTTAGCTGCTGCTCTTGAACCACTTTCCATATCTTCTTTATATGTTAAACCTGGATCCCTAAAATGTGCATGTGTATCTATAAATGAAGGCATTAAAGTTAAACCTTTTGCATCTATTATATCAATTCCTTCTTTATTTATATCTTTTCCAATTTCCGTTATTATTCCATCTATGATTAATATATCTCCAAAAAAGCTTTCATAAGCATCTATCATATTAGCATTCTTTATTAATAAGTCCATCTATTTACACCTCGCTAGGATTTATTATCTGTTCACAATATTCACATTTATAACTTCCTTTTTCTCTATCAACTAATGTGAATTTATGAGGTATATATTTTTCTTGTGAAGTTATGCAACTTGGATTTTTACATATTAATATATCTTGAATCCTCTCTGGTAACTCTGGTTTTATTTTATTAACTATTACTTCATTTCTAACTTCATTTATAGTAATACCTGGAGATAATAATCCAAGTACTGTATAGTTTATTTCTTCAATATTTTCTATTTTTATTATATCTTTCTTTTCCATCTTTTTACTGTCTGCATTTATTATTAAAGCAACTTGATTTCCTAATTTATCTAGGTGTAAATATCTAAATATTTTAACTCCCATTCCAGCTTTTATATGATCTAACATGAATCCATTTTTTATACTAGTTATTTGTAGCATTTACATTACCCCCAGTAACTTAACTATTAAAGCCATTCTTACATACATTCCATACTCAGCTTGCTTAAAGTAAACTGCTCTTTTATCCTCATCTACTTCTGTAGCAATTTCATTTACTCTAGGAAGTGGATGCATTACAATCATATCTTCCTTTGCTTTAGACATTTTCTCATTATCTAATATATAAGAATCCTTTAATCTTAAATACTCTTCTTCATTAAAGAATCTTTCTTTTTGAATTCTTGTCATATATAAAATATCTAACTCATCTATTACTTCTTCCATATTCTCTACTTCTTTAAATGAAATATTATTTCTTTTTAATATTTCTTCTCTAATATATTCTGGTATTACAAGCTCTTTTGGAGATATAAGAATAAATTCTGTACCTTCATATCTAGACATAGCAGCAATTAATGATTGTACTGTACGTCCATTTTTTAAATCTCCACAAAGACCAATTTTATGTCCTTCTAAAGTTCCCTTTTGTGATTTTATAGTTAATAGATCTGTTAATGTTTGAGTTGGATGCTGATGTCCCCCATCTCCTGCATTAATAACTGGTACTGATGAGTACATACTTGCAACTTTTGCTGCTCCTTCTTTAGGATGTCTCATTGCAATTATATCTGAATAAATAGAAACCATTCTTATAGTGTCTGCTAATGTTTCACCTTTTGCACTTGAAGTTGAGTTTGGCTCTGAAAATCCTAGGATTTTACCACCTAGTCTCATCATTGCAGCTTCAAAACTAAATCTTGTTCTTGTGCTTGGCTCATAAAAAAGTGTAGCTAAGATTTGCCCATCACAGATATGTGAAAATTCTTTTGGATTTGAAATGATTTTTTCTGCTAATTCGAATATTTCATTAAGTTCTTCTTTAGAAAAGTCCATTGGACTTATTAAATGTTTATTTTTCATTTATTGTCACTCCTTTTTAACATCACAGTGTTAAATTTAAAGAATACAAAAAACCTTCCTTATAATATAAGGAAGGTATAGTAATCTCATAATATTAGTATTATTACAACTTCCTTATGAATCTCTCGGATTCCCTTAAAGGTTCTTTTTGTTAGAATATCACTTCATTAAAAATTTGTCAATATTTTTAATGCCAATTATTCATTACATCATCCCACATCATTTTACCACATTTCGCTAAAGATACTGTTCCATATACACTATTAGGTATATCTTGTGATAAAATAGTAAATACGAATTTTCCTTTTGGTAATTCTAAATATTCTGTATCATTTTCAATGCCTTTTTTATCACCAGTTTTACTGGATATTTCAATCTTTAAATCATCAGGAATGTATAGAGCTAATTTATTTTTTATTTGCTGCCTTCTTAAAATATCTATAAGCATTTGACCATTATCTTTATTTAAGAAGGTTCCATTAGATAAGTGCTTCCATATTTTTGATAAATCATAAGCTGTTGTTATGTTTTCAATATCTGTTATAGCTGTTCTTTCATCATTTGTTTTTCTATTTAATCTAGTATTCTTTAATCCCATTGTTCTAATATCTTCATTTATTTGTTCCATTCCAACTATATCTATAATTTTATTAGCAGCTGTATTATCACTTTGAATTAACATTATTACCATAAGTTCGAATACTGTATATTCTCTCTCATTAAATTCATGGATTATCCCCGTTCCATAAACTTTATCTGAAGTTTCTATCTTTATTTTATCCATAAAATCAACTTTTTTATCTTCAACTGCCTTTATTAATGAAACAGCAATAGGAAGTTTCATACATCCAGCAGCTGTCATAGAAACGTTTTCATTGTATCCATACACATATCCACTTTTCAAATCTTCAAAAAAGAAACTATATTTCCCGATTCTTGATTCTAAATATTTCTTTATTTCCTTCATAATACCCTCCTAAATCCACTAATTCAAATATTTCTTTTACTTTAATATAAGTATAACATATTGTCAGAATATTTTGAAGTATTTCATTTGATTTTTTCCATTATCATATACATAAATAGTGGTAAGCTTCAAATATAGATTTTATCCTTCTTAATATCCCTTCTATATTCTTCCCCCTTACCACTAATAATATTTAAGATATTAACTATTTATTCAGCAAAAGTAATACCAATTTTCTTAGCAACTTGTACTAATTCTCCATCAACATTAACATTTTTAGTTTTTTGTCCGATTACATTTTCTAAGCTATCACTACTTATAATATCACCTTTTAAACAAACCATTTCTCCAAACTTACCATCTATCATAAGCTCAACAGCTGCAACTCCATATCTTGTTGATAGTATTCTATCATATGTTGAAGTATTACCCCCTCTTTGTACATGACCTAGCACTGTACATCTAACTTCATGATCCTTAATAAGCTTTTCTAGGTCACCTGCCAGCTTATTACCTATTCCTCCTAATCTTATAGGATCTGGACTATCAGCAACAATTTTTGCAACAACAACTTCTCCATCTTTAGGTCTTGCACCTTCTGATACAACTATAATAGTAAAGTTTTTACCTTCCTCTTCTCTCTCTTTTACTTTTTCAGCAATTTTATTAATATCGTATGGAATTTCAGGTAAAAGAATAATGTCTGCTGAACCTGCTATTCCGGCTTCTAAAGCTATCCATCCAGCATTTCTTCCCATTACTTCACACAACATAATTCTATGATGTGATTCTGCTGTTGTATGAAGCCTATCTAAAGCTTCTGTCACTACATCAATTGCAGTGTTGAATCCAAATGTTACATCTGTTGATGCTAAATCATTATCTATAGTTTTAGGAACTCCTATTACCTTAACACCTTTTCTCGCAAAATCTCTTGCAGATGTTAATGTACCATCTCCTCCTATAACAACCAATACATCAACTCCTTCCTTTTTTAGATTTTCTACTGCAACATCAGAAACATCTTTTTTTACTTGCTCTCCATTTTCTTCAACAAGATAATCAAATAAATTATCCTTGTTAGAACTATAAAGGATAGTACCTCCTCTATGTAATATTCCAGATACTGTATCTAACGTCAAATGAATAAAATCATTGTTATATAGACCCCTATATCCAAACTTGTATCCTATTACTTCAATTCCATAGTTTAATATTGCTGTTCTTGTTACCGCTCTTATTACTGCATTTAAGCCTGGACAATCTCCACCACCTGTTAATAAAGCTATTTTTTTAATTTTTTGTTCCATTTGAAAATTCCTCCCTACCCCATTATCTAATAATTTTTTTCAGCATTTTCCCCAGTTAAATTTCTTATTATTACATTCTTATTCATAAAATTCTGAATATTCATCCTTATATTATAATACCATAAATTCAAATATACGGAAAGCATTTTTTGACTCTTACTTTTGACATATAATATAAAAAGGTAGATTTAAGTAAAGTGGTACCTATGTCAAGGACATTTTAAAAAAGAGAGTTAAGAAGCTAAAAGCTGATTTCTGTATTTAACAGGA
>OIFT01000093.1_pt1 | contig 45031 bp, 35 predicted proteins | sample 1582161 | NCBI WGS metagenome assembly OIFT01 (sample SAMN07501037, study PRJEB24779) | human gut metagenome | isolation source: stool | host: human infant | place: USA: Pittsburgh, PA | reverse complement strand
TCTAGGTGAAAATTTCACGTTTCCTGGAAAATAAATATTTCATTTTTTCGCTTACACCTAACGAACAATTTAGTTATATTGTATTGTTAATGCATTTTTAGGGCATTTGGTTACACATAGTCCACATCCAAAGCATTTTCCGTTGTCTATACTTAGCTTGTCTGTTATTTCTATGGCATCATAAACACAACTTACTTTACATTGACCACATTTAATACATTTATCTAAATTTACAGTTGGTGGTATTGATTTTGTTCTAAAGTTTCTTTCAACTAATTTTTTATGTGCAAGCCCTATTATTTCACTAACTTCTTTATATCCATGACTATCTAAGAATTTATTTAATTCTTTAGCAATTTTTCCATAGATTGTTGGTCCCTTTAATATAGCTTCGGTACATACTTGAACTGCACTAGCCCCAGCCATTAACATTTCAGCTGCATCTTTTCCTGATGTTACTCCTCCAACACCTATAATAGGAATTTTAACTACTCGTGATGCATCATATATATTTCTTACTGCTAACGGTCTTATAGGTGATCCTGAAAGCCATCCATACCCATTTTGACTTCCCATAATTGGATATCCAGTTTCAATGTCAATTGCCATACAAGGTCCAAATGAATTTATCATTACTAATCCATCTGCTCCTGCATCTTCTAATGCTTTTGCTATACCTTGAATATCAGTATGAGGACTTAATTTCATGAAAACAGGACAATCTAATGCTGCTTTTGCAGCCTTCATTGCATTTACTATTGGTCCAATATCTGTTCCAACATAATGTGTAGAAAGCTCTACAGCATCTGCATATGGCTTAACTAAAGGTGCAACTTTTGAAATTTGCTCTGCAGTATACCCCATACTTACAATCATAGGTACACCAGCCTCTTTAGCTTTCTTATACTCCTTTTCTATCCATTGTTCTTTTGGTAATTCTGACCATAACTCTGTATTTAAAAATCCTGAATTAGTTTTTGCCATACAAGGCCTTGGTACATCTGCTGGAGTTTCTGATATAGTTTTTGTAACTATTCCACCAGCGCCCCCTTGTACTGCCTTTACACAAAGTTCACCATCTTTAGCTCCAGGTCCAGCTGCAGTAAAAATAGGATTATTAAATTTCATTCCTAATATATCAATATTTAAATTTGCCATTCTCATACTCCCCTTTATTTTATCCACTAAAAATTAAACTAATAATTTTTAAAGTCTTTTCCATAACTTCTCAGCTACTTTTCGTGACTTTCTATAAATAAGTTCTTCATCAATATTAACTAATACTCTATCTTTCATTACAACTTTTCCATTAATAATAGTTGTATCCACACTTCTACCAGAAACACCAAATAAAATGTGTCCAAAATAATTATTTTTATCCATAGGAGTTAAGGGATTATAATCTACTATTATAATATCTGCATATGCTCCCTCTTCTAATATTCCTAATGGATTTTTATAATATTTAGAGGCAATTTCTTTATTATTATTAAATGCCATTTTAGCAGTTTCCATAAATCCAACATTAGAATCACATAAATTATGCTTATGAATGATATTCTCAACTTTCATTGACTCAAATATATCACTTGTATATCCATCTGTTCCGATTCCAACTCTAATTCCCTTATCTATCATTTTAATGACAGGCGCTACTCCTACAGCATTTCCCATATTAGATTCAGGATTATTTACCACACTTGTATTAGTATCCTTTAATATATCTAACTCTGCATCATTAACATGAATACAATGCCCAGCAATAGTTTTATCACCTAATATTCCATAATCCATTAATCTTTCAACAGTTCTTTTTCCACTATACCTTAAGCTATTCTTGAGATCTTCAATACCTTCTGATACATGAATATGATATCCTGCATCAATTCCATTCATAGCTTCTCTACACTTTTCTAGACTTTCATGACTTAAAGTAAATGATGCATGCATCCCAAACATACCCTTAGTCATATCATCATCTTTTGTATTTGCATATTTTATAAAATCAATATTTTCATTGATTCCTTGCTTAAGTATCCTTTGTCCATCTCTATCAGAAACCTCATAGCAATAACATCCTCTTATTCCTAATTCATCAGCCACATTTGATATTGCAAATAAGCTTCCTTCTACTGACATAGGACTTGCATGATGATCAAAAATAGTTGTTACACCATTTTTTATACTCTCAATTAAAGTTGTATAAGCGCTATATCTTATATCTTCTAGTGAAAGCTTTTTATCAATTCTCCACCATACATTTTTTAAAATATCAATAAATGTTTCTGCAGGGGGATTTTTTAAATCTAATCCTCTAGCAAAAGCACTATATATATGATGATGAGTATTTATCATCCCTGGCATTATAAGCTTACCTTTAGCATCTATAAATTCATCATACTTATTAGCATATTTACATTTAATTTCTGAAGTTTCTCCAACTTCTTTAATAATATTTCCTTCTATAGCTATACATCCATTTTCTATAAAAGTATTACTCTCATCATTAGTAATAACTCTTCCATTTCCAATTAAAATCATTCTTCCCACCTACTTTTTTGTATTTTTAACTCATAAATTAACTATATATTATAATCATGTTAAAAACCTAAAGCTCTAAATAACTAGTGGATTATTTATAGAAATTTTAATATTCACCTTCCCAAACAATTTCTCTATATTTATCTGGATCAGTATCTCCTTCTGTGCTAAATAAAAGAACTTTTGAGTTTTCATCTAATGTTAATTTTTCCTTTAACTCTGAATATTCACTATTAGTCATTATTTCATATAGTAATCCTAAAGTAACAGCACCTGATTCTCCTGAAACTACCTTAGTATCACCTGCAATTGGATTTCCTAGTATTCTCATTCCATTAGCCGCAATATGATCTGGCGCTGAAACAAACATACTTGAACAATTTTTTAGGACATCCCAACCAATAATATTAGCCTCACCACAAGCTAACCCTGCCATAATAGTAGGCATATCACCATCTACAATTCTTAACTCTCCATCATTAGCAGCAGCTGACTTATAAATACAAGCTGCTTCACTAGCTTCTACAATAGTTGTTATAGGACAATTATCCTTATATACAGATGCAAAAAATCCTTGAATTGCACCAGCTAAAGATCCAACCCCTGCTTGAACAAATATATGAGTAGGTCTTTCAACTCCAAAATCTTTAAGTTGATTTAATGCTTCTAAGCCCATAGTTCCATAACCTTGCATTATCCAAGCTGGAATATCTTCATACCCTTCCCAAGCAGTATCTTGAATAACTACACCATTATGTTCACTTGCATACTTAGCTGCCAATCTAACAGCTTCATCATAATTCATATCAGTTATTGATGCATCTGCTCCTTCTTTTCTTATATTTTCTAATCTTATTTGAGAAGAACCTTTAGGCATATATACTACTGATTTTTGCTTTAACTTATTAGCAGTCCAAGCTACTCCTCTTCCATGATTACCATCTGTAGCAGTTACAAAGGTTATTTCTCCAAGCTCTTTTCTTACTTCATCAGATATTAACTTTTCATATGGTAGCTCTGAAATATCCTTACCTAATTTTTGAGCTAAATATTTTGCCATAGCAAAAGAACCACCTAGAACCTTAAATGCATTTAATCCAAATCTATATGATTCATCCTTAATATATATTCCTCCAACACCTATTTTCTTACTTAAATTATCTAAATTAACTAGTGGTGTCTCTTTATATTGTGGAAAACTACTATGAAATTGTTTTGTTTTTTCAATTTCTTCTTTACTTAAAAAATTTAATCTATTTTCATCCTCTGTCTTTGGTAAAGTATTTTCTTTCCATTCTATTCTTTCTTTCATATTAATTTGCTCTCCCCTTTAAGCCTTATTTATAACTTCAATATCATCTTTATTTTTTTATCTATTTCAACTTTACTATTTTCTCCCTTAGGTAAAATTAAATTTAATATTATTGCAACTAATGTCGTTACAACGATTGATGATTTACCAAATATAGAAATTACCCAGGCTGGGAACAATCCTAAAGAACCTTCAACTTGAACAATACCAGTTCCTAAAGCTATAGAAAGTCCAACTATAGTTGTATTTCTATTTGTCAATTTAGCAGCTGAAACCATTTTTATTCCCGTCATTGTTATTGTTGAAAAAACAGTAATTGTTGCACCTCCTAATACACACTGAGGTATACTTATTAATATAGATGAAAATTTAGGTATTAAACCAGCTAATATTATTACTATTGATGCAAAAATAAAAACTCCCCTATTTATGACTTTATTCATAGTTACTATACCAACATTTTGACTAAAAGTAGCAGTTGGCATACAACCAAAAATTGATCCTAATATACTTGATAATCCATTACCTACTATTCCACCTGAAATTTCTGTATCAGTTGCCTCTCTATTCATTGCTCCATTTGTAGTAGCTGATAAATCCCCAATAGCCTGTACTGAATTTACTATATGCATTATAATCATAGATATTATAGCCGTAGCATTAAAGCTTAATCCAAAATGCATTAACTTAGGCATTTGGAACCAATTAGAAGTTCCCACATCTGCAAAAGAAACCATTCCTAAAAATAATGAAATAATATATCCAACTATTATTCCACATAATATGGATGCTAGTTTTAATGTTCCCTTTGTAAAGAAGTTCAAAAAAACTACAACAGCTAATGTAATCAATGCAACTATCCAATTTAAAGGTGAACCAAATCCCTCATTTCCAGCTCCTCCTGCCATATATTTAATAGCTGTAGAATATAAAGAAAGTCCAATAGAAAAAATTACCGTTCCTGTTACTATAGGTGGAAAAAATTTAATTAGCTTTTTAGAAAATACTCCAAAAATTATAGCAACTACTCCACCACAAATTTGTGCTCCAAATATTGTAGCCATATTAAACTCTCCAGCTATAGCCGTTAGAGTTGGTACATAAGCAAAACTAACCCCCATTATTACTGGCAATCTTGCTCCTATTTTTTTTCCTATTGAAAATATTTGAATTAATGTTGCAATCCCAGAAAAAACAAGGGATGATTGTACTAATAATATTTTATCTGTTGTATCTAATCCTGCTGTTGATGCAACAATTATAGCTGGTGTTACGCATCCTACAATCATAGCTACAACATGTTGTAATCCTAATGGTAAAATTTCCTTAAAGCTAAGCTTTCCATAAAAGTTAAAAAGCTGTGATTTTTTATTACACTCCATAAATTCTCCACCCTCCATTAAATACGTTTACATAAATTTGTTTTTATAATACTTATTATTAAAAAAATAACTATTTATATATTTTTGTACCTGTCTTCCCCTCTATTCCATCCTTGGCCTTTTCCAATAAAGTAATTAATGAATATCTACCTTCCTTAGAGTTTGCAAAATCAATACCAGCTTCCACCTTAGGTTTCATTGATCCTGGTGCAAAATGTCCTTCTTCAACATATTGTCTCATTTCTTTTGTACTAACTTCACCAAGCCATTTTTCATTTTCTTTTCCAAAGTTTATAGCAACTTGTTCTACTGCAGTTAAAATTATAAAGCAATCTGCATCTATAGCCTTTGCTAATACACAACTAGCATAATCTTTATCTATTACAGCCCCTACACCTTTTAAGTGATTTCCTTCACTAACTACAGGAATTCCACCACCACCGCAAGCTATAACTACTTGTCCGTTTTCCACTAAAGTTTTTATAGTATCAACTTCAACTATTCCAATAGGCTTTGGTGATGCAACTACCCTTCTATATCCTCTTCCACTATCTTCTATTACCTTTTTTCCTTCTTTAATTATGCTATCAGCCTCCTCTTTACTCATAAATGCACCTATAGGTTTGGTTGGATTATCAAATGCACTATCATTTGGATCTACCTCAACTTGAGTTATTATTGTTGATACTCCTTTATTTATATTTCTATTTAATAATTCCTCTCTTATTGAATTTTGCAAATCATATCCTATATATCCTTGACTCATTGCAACACATACAGACATAGGACATATTGAATACTTTTTATTTGTTTTATGAAATTCTGTCATTGCACTATTAATCATTCCTACTTGAGGTCCATTTCCATGAGATATAATAACATCATTACCTTGCTCTATTAAATCAACTATAGCTTTTGCAGTTGACTTTACAGCTACCATTTGCTCTGCTAATGTATTACCCAATGCATTTCCACCTAAAGCAATTACTATTTTTCTTTTCATCTCTACACCCCTTTTCCAAAAATATTTCAGTATATATTTTATCTAAGAGATAAGATTATATTCCCTTACCTCTTAGATACATCTTATTGATTATTAACTCTTATTTATTCAATAAATTATTATTTGCTTTGACGTTCTTTTCCCTTTTCTTCAAGACTCTTTAAAGTTTCTTGTGGATTCTTAATCTTACTTAAGAAAATCATTGCTGCAATAACATATGGCTTAAAACTAGCTTCCTTATATAATGATTTTCTATATCTATCAAATACGGATGCTTCTACTTCTCCTTCTTCACAACTTACTCCAGTTATATCAGCTGGTAAGCAATGTAGATATATTGCTTTTCCATCCTTTGTTGTCTTCATTAATTCTTCAGTACATTCCCAATCTTTATAATTTGCATTTTGTGCTAATAATTCTTTTTCTAATTTATTAATTCCTTCAGTATCTCCTTTTGCATATAGATCAGTACGTTTTTCCATAGCACTAAATGGAGCCCAGCTCTTTGGATATACTACATCAGCATCCTTAAATGCTTCTGCCATAGAATTTGTTTTTGTGAATGATCCACCTGACTCTTTTGCATTTTTCATTGCTATTTCTTCAACTTCTTCCATTACTTCATATCCTTCTGGATGAGCAAGCACAACATCCATTCCAAACCTAGTTAATAATCCTATTACCCCTTGTGGAACTGATAATGGCTTACCATATGAAGGAGAATATGCCCAAGTCATAGCTACTTTTTTCCCTTTTAAATTTTCTATTCCACCAAATTCATTTATTAAATGTAAAGTATCTGCCATTACTTGAGTTGGGTGATCTATATCACATTGTAAGTTAACTAAAGTTGGAGTTTGTTCTAAACATCCATCTTCATGTCCATCTCTAACTGCATTTGACACTTCTCTCATATAAGTATTGCCCTTTCCTATATACATATCATCTCTAATTCCAATTATATCTGCCATAAATGAAATCATATTTGCAGTTTCTCTTACTGTTTCGCCATGAGCAATTTGAGATTTTCCTTCATCTAAATCTTGAACTTCAAGTCCAAGTAAATTACAAGCTGATGCAAAGCTAAATCTAGTTCTAGTTGAATTATCTCTAAATAACGAAATTCCAAGGCCACTATCAAAAATCTTTGATGAAATATTATTTTTTCTTAATTCTCTTAAAGCTTCTGCAACAGTAAAAACAGCTTTTAATTCATCTTCAGACTTTTCCCAAGTTAATAAAAAGTCGTCATTATACATATCCCCAAATTTTAATCCATCTAACATTTCAACATATTTGTCCATTAATCCCATCTTATATCTCTCCCTTTATCCTTATCATTTTAAAATATTACTCATCTACACATGATTTATATATTACAAATTTTCTAAACAATTTCTTAATTCAAAGTATTATTTCACACTACTTAAAATTATTTATTTTTACAGTAGATAGTTGGCATTGCAGCATATACTGCAGCACATCTTACCAAATCAGCTTTCCAAGTTTTTTCATTAGGAGCATGTGCTTCTTCTTCCTTTCCAGGACCAAATCCAATACAAGGTATTCCAAATCTACCCATTATAGAAACTCCATTAGTTGAGAATGTCCATTTATCAACTTTTGGTTCTCCATACATTCCTTTATAAGCTTCAACCATAGCCTTAGTTGCTGGTGCATCTTCTGGTATTACCCAAGTTGGGAAATAGCAATCTGTTGGATATACAAGATCTGTATAGCTTGGTCTTTCATACTTATACATTGAAACTTCAGCATTATATTTCTTTACAAATGGTAAATTTCTTACTTCTTCTAAAGCTGATTCATATGTTTCTCCATCTGTTAAACGTCTATCTAATGATATTGCACACATATCTGCTACTGCACAACGTGATGGAGAGTTAAAGAATATTTCAGAAACAGTAATAGTGCCCTTTCCTAAGAATTCATCATAATGAAGGTTATCATTTAACACTCTTACTTCTTGAAGTATATCTGCCATTTTATATATTGCATTGTCTCCACGTTCAGGTGCAGAACCATGGCAAGAAACTCCTTTAACTTCAACTCTTATTTCCATACGCCCACGTTGACCTCTGTAAATATTTCCATTAGTAGGTTCAGTAATTACTACAAATTCTGGTTTTACTTTATCCTCGTTATATATATATTGCCAACATAAACCATCACAATCTTCTTCTTGAACAGTTCCTGTTACTAATACAGTATATTTATCACTTAAAAGACCTAAGTCTTTCATTATTTTTGCTCCATAAGTTGCTGATACAATTCCTCCAAGTTGGTCTGATGCACCACGTCCACCTATTTCTTCATCATTTTCATACCCCTTATATGGATCAATATTCCAATTACTTAACTCTCCAAGTCCAACTGTATCAATATGAGCATCATACCCAATTAATGTTTCTCCATTTCCCATATATCCTAATATATTACCCATTCCATCAATCTCAACCTTATCAAAGCCTAGCATTTCCATTTCTTGAGCAATTCTATTTATAACATCTTTTTCTCCACAACTTTCTCCTGGTATTGCTATTAAGTCCCTTAAGAACTTAGTCATACTACTTTCATATTTTTCCGCTTGTCCCTTAATTGATTTAAAATCCATAATAACCTCCCATTATTTCAAACAATTTCTTTAATAAATGATTACACTAATATCTATAGCAATAAACATGCCAAAATATTTTTAAATTTAAATATAAATTTAAACTTTTTATATAAAAACTCATTATAAATCAAGAAAATTTTGTAAATTATCTTATTATTTCCACTAAGAACTTAACCCAGTTATCAAAATGATAATAATTTCTCATTTTGATAACTGGGTTAAGTTTAGTATTATGCTAATTACACCTATTAAATCAATAAAAACTTATCATTTTGATAATTTTTTATTACTGTTCTAATCTTCTATATAAAGTTGCAATTCCAATTCCTAATTTTTTTGCAGCTATCTTTTTTCCTTCAGTGCTATCACCATATATCTCAATAGCCTTTTTTATATATTTTTTCTCAATATCCTTTAATGGAATTATTTCTTTTATATCATCATTTCCCTTTTCTTCTAATCCCATTTGCTCATGAAAACTTTCTATAAATGAATCTGGTAACATAGTTTCATTAATTATTCCTTTTTCATCACACAAGCTAACCATAAATTCAACTACATTTTCTAACTCTCTTATATTTCCATACCACTTATATTTTTTAAACATTTCCAAAACATTGTCTTCAATTAAGTATACAGACTTATTGAATTCTATATTATATTTATCAATTAAGGAATTTAGTAATAATTCTAAATCACCTTTTCTTTCCCTTAAAGGTGGAATTTCTATAGGTATAACATTTAATCTGTAATATAAATCTTCTCTAAATTTCCCTCTTCTAACTAATTCTTTTAAATCCTTATTAGTAGCTGCTATTACTCTTAAATCTAATGAAACCAACTTATTTGAACCTATTCTTACTATTGTTTTTTCTTGTAACACCCTTAATAATTTAACCTGTAAATATAATGGCATATCCCCTATTTCATCTAAAAAAATAACTCCCTTATTTGCTAGTTCAAATTTTCCTATCCTCCCATTAGAACTTGCACCTGAAAAGGCACCTTTATCATAACCAAAAAGTTCACTTTCTAATAAAGTTTCAGGTATTGCACCACAATTAATTGCAATAAAAGGCTTATCCCTTCTATTACCTTCATAATGAATTGCTCTTGCAACTAATTCTTTTCCTGTCCCACTTTCCCCTGTAATTAAAACTGTTGAACTTGAATTACTAATTTTTCTTATTTTACTCTTTAAAATCATTATTTTTTTAGAATCACCTAAAATTGAAAATATGCTTGTCTTATTTATTCCATAGGTTAATGTTATTGCTTCTTCCTTTATCTTCTTTAACTTATTAAAAATTAATACACTATTATAATCTTCTAAGTTTGTAGAACTAGGTATTAATTTTCCTACAACCTCATATTTTTTACCATCTATTTCAACATTATAAATTTGTGATTCTTGAAAATAATCATCAGTTAATTCTACTTTAATACTTTCTCCTACTATATTACTATTTAACGCTAGTTCCTTTACTCCTTTTAAATTAATACTACTTATAATATTATTATTTTTTATTATTATTACTCCATCATTTACTGAATTAATTATTTGCTTTAAAAATATAAGATTTTTCCTTTGTATAATTTCTTCATTTTGCTCAATAATTTTTGCTGCAATTAATTCTGACATGTGTTCTATAAAAGACATTATATTTTTAAAATTATCCACTAATATTTGCTTTTGTTCATTACTTGTACATACTAATCCTATGACCCCAAAAGTATCCTCTCCATAATAAATTGGATAGCTTATTTCCATTTTCTCAAAACAATTATCCTTATCTATGCATTTTTTACATAGCTTATTTTTCCCTGGATTTTCTATAACCTGCATTTTTCTTGTTCTTAATGTTTCTGAATAAACTAAACCATTCTTTTTTATGTTAACTCCAATCTTCTCTTCGTAAAATCCAGTTCCAATAATTCTATTTAAGTTTTCATCAACTATCTCAACATCAATTTTTAATATATTAGAAATAGCATTAGCATAAGATTGCAAATATTCCTTTATATCATTTAATCTTACTAATCTCATTATAACCTCCCTATCTCATATAAACCCTTTTCTTAATTTTACCTTTTCAAACACAATTTGTAATTATATATTTAATATATTTTTACTAATACTAAGTATATTATTTTATTTATAAAGGAGTGTTACTAATGAGTAAAATGAAAAAAATTAAAGATTTAAGAAATGTTCAAATGAAGTCTTGTACAAAGTTTGCAAAAAACTCTAAAGAGCCTAATGATGGATACTTTATAGAAAAAGAGCCTAATGATAGCTTTAGTTCAGAAGGAACTGTAAGATATGGTGAAGAACAAGATGTAGATGATTTATAATTTAATCTAAATAAACACAAAAAAATATTACTGGAAATCAAAATCTCCAGTAATATTTAATTCATAAGAAACTATATTACACCAAATTATCTACAGTCTTTAACTATTTATTTTTTCTTCTTAAAAAACTTCCTACTCCAACTGTTACTAATCCCAATAAACTCATAGCAACTGAAGAAGCTCCTCCAGTTTTAGGCAGTTTACTATTACTATTTCCTGAATTATTGCTATTAGAATTTCCATTATTATTAGAAGAAGAACCACTATTACTTTCCCCATTGTTAGAATTGTTATTTCCTGCATCTGCAATAATTAATCCATCAATAGCATCTTCTAAGCCTTTAGCAGCCTCTGATATTTCTTTTTCTGTTGAATTTTCATCTGCTAATACATCCTTAGCTACTTTTAATTTCCTTTCTAATACACTCCATGACTCTTTAGTGTACTTACTTGAATCTAAAGACTCAGCTTTATTTATTAAATCTTGTAACTTATCTTTACTTGGCTTTAATCTTAATTCTAAGAATGCTCTTAATAATTCATCATAAGTTTTACTAACTTCTTCTTCCATTGCATTTTGATCTGCTATTACATTATTAGCTTTTACTAAAACTTCTTGTAACTTATCCCAAGTTGATACAATATAATCATTACTATTTAATGAGTTAATTCTTTCTACTAGTTGAATTAAGTATTCCTTATTTCCCTTTTCAAAAGATAACATTTGCATTACTTTACTTAATCTATCAAATGATTTATTTACTTCTTCTTGAGTTGCTTCTTTATTAGCTAATATTGCTTGAGCTTCTTCTAATGCAGCTTTAAATTCTTCAACAACTGCAGGAGCTATATTAGAAAGCTCTTCATCTGTTATTTTAAGTGCTTCTTCCACAGCAATTTGTAAATGCTTATTAGATAAATTACTTTCTTCTTCTATTAATCCATCTATTGATTTTTCTATTAAATCAATAGCAGACTTAACATCTTCTGTTGTTGCTGCGTCATTTTCTATTACTTTAGTTCCATTAGCTACGGCTTCCTTAAGAATATTTAATGTTTCTTCAGTATATTGAACTTCTCCAGTTATAATATCATTTGCATTAGCAATAACTTTATTTAACTCTGATATATTAACTAATCCAGTTATTGCATTTATTAAACTTTCCTTTGCATTATTAACATCTTCTTGTGATGTTCCATCAATATTTTCAATAATATTCTTTGCTGATTCTAATGCTTCATTATATACATTCCAGCTGTTGGCAGTATAATCCTCTTTATTATAATTACTTGAAGCTATAAGTTCCTCTAATTCACTTATATTAGGTACTTCATAATCATTAAGTGTAATTAATTCATAAATAGTAGGAGCTGCTCCTTCCCATTCAATCTTAATCTCAAAAATATTATCATACTTAGTATTTACTATTTCATTTAAACTCTTATTTAATTCACCAATTTGATTCCAAATAGGTTCACCATCTTTATTATAACCAGTCCTAACCATTACCTTTGCATTCGAAATTGAGCTACCACTTTGTACAATATTAATTTTCTTAACATCTGTATTTTCTGATAATCTATAAGTTAAACTTCCAGATTTTATTTCTCCATCTTTAGTATCTGGCTTATAAAATGTTGTTAAATCTCCATCCATTATATTTGAAGGGCTAAATCCTTTAATTTCAATTGGATCTGAAATAAATGTTGGATCATTAACAGTAGGTATATATTCTCCATCATTTATTAAAAACTCATTTATAACAGTCCAACGATGATCATAATCTGCAGTAAACTCTACTCTTAAATATCTAGCAGATACATTAATTTTTCCACTATCCATATACGCATGTGATATTGGTACTTTTCCATTTGATAAACTACCATGAGTATATCCATTGTCTTGAGGTTTTGCATCAGCTCCTCCCTCATCTTTTTTTCCATCACCTATAACAATAGCATCAGTCCACTCTTTTCCGTCTAAAGATAATTGAATCTTAGCATCACGAATATGATCTTTTTCTGTGTCTAATACAAGATACTTAAGATTATTTACATCTATAGTTTGCCCTAGATCATAAACAATTGTATTTCCTTTTCTAGGTACAGCACTAAACTGAGCATAAGTATTTAAATTACCATCAAAGGCAAGTTTTGCAACATTATCTCCATATGTCCCAACATAAGCACTAACTAATGATGGTTCATAAACTTCATTTGAAGTAACTTCAAGTTTATTCAAATCAAAGGTAATAGTTTTATCTGCAATTATTCTTATATAACGAGCATCTTCTAATGTAGACTTTTTAGTTACATTACTCCATTCCATTCCATTTAATGAAGTTTGTAATGTTAATCCTTCCATGTTAGAAACATCTAAATCAATATCTTTTAAATCCTTTATACGATCTAATTTAATACCAATATATTCACCTTCATTTAAAGTAATATTCTCTTTTGCTACTAATTTAGTTAAAGCGTCACTTTCATAAACTGATTTTATCTCATTATTTGTATTTGTATAAATATGATCTGTTGATGGAAGAGATTTGCATGGTTCAACTTTAATTTCTGAGAATTTAACCCATTTATGCTCCTCTTTCATATTTGTAATTCTTACATATCTAGCTTCAATTCCTTCAAAATCTTCATCAATAATATCTTTTCCACTAGCTGCACCTTCATATTCTTTAAATGTTGTCCAGTTTGTATTATCACTAGAGTATTCTAATTTATATTTTGTCCACTTATCTGTGCCATCTGCACCAACAGCAAGATGAACCTTTCCAACATTAATAACTTTTCCTAAATCTACCCCAACATAATCTCCTACACGTGTTATGTCTCCTGGTTTATGAGTTACATACCAAATGCTACTATTATCATTTCCATCTGTTAAATTAGCCTCATTTCCATTGTTATAAATACTCCATTCTGGTGTTTTTATAACTGTTGGGTTAATTTCATCTTTTGATGCAGTTTTGTTTACACTAATATCTCTAACACCTAACCAAGTATTTTCTTTCGCTTCTGTTGCTATTAAACGAATTCCTTGAACTTCTAAATCTAAATTATCCACTCTAATCTCTTGAGGTGATGTATAAATTTCACCATTTAAGTCAACCCATGTTTTTCCATCCTCAGTATATTGAATTTTAGCTTTAGCCATTGTATCATTTAAATTCGCTTTTGCTCCCATTAAGAATTCAATAGTATTGACTTTAACCTTTTTATTATACTTAACTCCAACAAAGGTTCCTTCGTCAATTTTATTAGGTGTTTTATATACAATTTCAGTTGCTGCATTATTATCAAATGCATTTGTTGTATTTCCTGTTGGTGAATCCTTTCTATTAGTTATGAATGTAGTTATTACTTTATTAGGATTTACAATAGAGCTAACAACACCTGATAAACTTTCTCCCATAAATTTAATAAATGGAACTATATGTTGAACACCAACTTCTGCATATTCAGTATGATCTACATAATGGAAACCATATGTTTTTGATTTTTCAAATGAAGCTTGTGCTTCTGAATAGCAATTCCAAATTTCCTCTTTATTTCCTTCTTCAACAGCAATTGCTGATTTTAAATAATTAATTGCTGCATCTGTTGTATCTTCCCAACAATTTAACCAATAAATTATTTGATCTCTAGTCCTTGTATTCCCTGGATTTTCTTTATAATAAGCTGCTGCTTCCTTTAATTTTGTGAACTCTTGAATTAGCGCTTCTGCATCTTCTTTGATATTAGCTCCACTTTCATACTTTTCCTTAAAAGCATTTAATTTAGGTGCTAATTCTACAGACTCTTGAAGTGCAGTAACACGGCTATCCATATTTTGATTAATCATATGCTTAGATATTTCACGTAAAGCTGTAGATGACTCTGTTTCTTCAGCCGTACCATGGTCCATATACTTAAATGAATCTTGCCAGTTTTGATTAGCTTGATCTTTATTATCCCAAATATTCCAAGAATAATCAGCAACTGCAAATAATGCTGACTTATTAGCCTCAGCCTGTTGCATTGGATTTAACACAATCCCTTTAACTGATTCAGGTTGAACACCTGGATGTAAGAAAGTATCATTACCACCCATTATTAAGTGCTTTTTAGAGTTATCTGAACAAGGCCAGTTTATCCAGAAATAAGGCTCTCTACCTTCATATCCTTCTGAAGCAATATTATTCTTAAAGTTTGTTGCAAATTCTTGAGAAACTTCTCCCCATATTCTACCACCAGTCATTACTATACTAACATTATCTCCAGCTTTATTGATTTCCTTTAATTGTTCAGAAGCCCCTGATCCCATATAGTCATTTGGACAAAAAATTATATCATCTTTTAAATCAGTGTAAGTTTTTTGTTGCTCTCTTAACCACTCTGTTAAATCATTTAATAATTTTACATATGAGCTAGGTCCTTGTGCTGGTACACTTGCATCATCTGCTAATATACCAAACTGTCTAACACCCGCTTTTAATAATTGAGTAAACTTATCTTTTATTATATTAAGGTCTTTTTGATAATTTTCATCTGAATCAAAACGTATAGCATTGTTCATAAATGGATGTAATGCATACACATATCTAGTCTTACTTGCTTCACCAGCTGCAGCTAATTTTTTAATTCCTTCAAGCTTTTCTTCTGGATATAATTCTCTCCATTTAGAATTGTGGTATGGATCATCCTTAGGTGCAAATATATATTGATTTAATTTATAATCTCCACCATAAGTCATAAGGGCAGCTCTATCTTCATTTGACCATGGATTACCATAATATCCTTCTATAAATCCACGGTATGCAACATTTGCATAATCATCTATTCTGAATTCTTTAATTTCATTATTATCTAATTGATTAAATACATGTTTTAATGTAGTAACTCCATAGAATGCACTATCGGCATCCTCACCTAATACTCCAATAACTCCATCATTTGAATAAACTAAATGTGCGTCTGTTTTTTCATCAAAAAATGCCTCTTCATGTGGCACCTCTGAATTAAAATAATTATCTACTAACTCACCAGAATCATTAATTCCTATTAATACATTAGTTTTTCCTTCCACCATATCATCTGAAACTTGGAATGTAATATTTTGATTTTTTAAAATTTCTGTAAGACGATTTCTAGTATATACATCTACTCCACTCTCAAAGATAACATTTACATTGTCACCAACACTAAAACTACCCTCCTTATACTCAGACTTTTGAGGTACTGGATAAATTTCATATTCCTGTACCCCTGGTGTAATTATCTTAGCAGATACTTGAATACTTCCCGTAATATTAGATAATGCAATTGCTCCTGCAAGTAATACCGCTAAATACTTTTTTGACCTTTTAATCATCAAAAATTCCCCCCTATTAATTATATATTTAATTTTAAAATGCAAAAAAGAAATAAAAAAAGCTGAAAAGGACATGTATTATCCTTCTCAGCTAATGCTCAATTCTTATTGATTGCACGCTAAAATTACTTACAATTATTAACTTAACTAAATAATACCAAATTCCCCTTTATTTTTCAACATATTTTATTAGTTAAATTTATTTTAGCCTTAATTTATATAACCTTAATTATTAAATCAATTTTATACTCTATATTTTATTTTTTAGTTTTAAGGGAACAAATACTATTTCTTTTTCTACCTCATTAATAAATCCACCAATTTTATATACACTATTAAGTAAATCCATATTTATAACTTCATTAGCTATACCACTTGATACTACTTCTCCAGATTTCATTACTATAACATTATCACTATATTTTATAGCTTGATTAATATCATGTAATACCATAACAACAGTTAATTTGCTCTCCTTATTTAGCTCCTTAACAAGTTCTAATATCTCAACTTGATGATAGATATCTAAATATGTTGTAGGTTCATCTAAAAATAAAATTTCACTTTTTTGTGCTAATGCCATTGCTATAAACGCTCTTTGTCTTTCTCCCCCCGACATCCCCATAACAGCTTTATCTTTTAACTTCTCAAGCCCTGTTCTTTTTATAGCCCACTCAATAATTTTATCATCACTTTCAGTATTTCCTTGGAAATACTTTTTATGAGGAATTCTGCCATAAGCCACCAATTCTTTAACAGTAATATCGCTAGGAACTGTATTTTGCTGATGAACTGTGGCAATTTCTCTTGCTAATTCTTTTTGTTTTAAAGACCTTATAGATTTCCCATTAATAATTACTTCTCCAGAAGTAGGTTTATTTAATCCTGCAAATATACTTAATAACGTAGATTTACCACTACCATTAGGTCCTAATATAGTTGTTATCTTTCCCTTTTCTATTTCCACATTTAACTTAGTAATAAAGCTTTTATCTTTATCATAAGAGAAGTATAAGTCCTTTGCCTTTATCATTACTTTAAGTCACTCCTTCTTAAAAGATATAAGAAAAATGGTGCTCCTAATATAGCAGTTACTACTCCTACCGGTATTTCATTTGGTCTCATAGCCATTCTTCCAACAGTATCAGCAAACAATACTAAGAATCCTCCTACTATTCCACTACAAGGAATTAAATACTTATGATCAGATCCTATAATAATTCTACAAACATGAGGAACAACTAATCCAACAAAGGATATAATACCTGCAATTGCAGTTGATATACTTGCTAAAAATACCGCTACAGCAGTAACTATTATCATGTATAAATCAGAGTTAAAACCTAAACTTCTTGCATTTTTACTACCAAGGGCTAATATATTGCAAACCTTACTTAATAATAATGCTGCAACTATTCCTACAACAGAATAAATTAATAGTATATGTACATTGCTCCAATTAACTGTTGCTAGACTTCCCATCATCCATTTTTGAATATTACTTGCTCCAAGTCCTGCACTAACAGTAATCATAGATGAAAAACCACCTAATAATGCATTACATGCTGCACCTGCTAATACAATTCTTATTGGCGATAATCCATTTTTATATGCCATAAAATAAATAATTACACAACATACTAATCCACCAAAAAAACCAAATATAGGTCTTAAATTAGTTACGCTTGGTATAAATACCATAAAGAAAATTGTAACTACACAAGCTCCTGAAGATATACCCGTTATATATGGATCTGCTAATGGATTTCTTATTACAGATTGTAATAAAACTCCTGCAATTGCTAAGTTTGCTCCAACTAATACAGCTATTAGTACTCTAGGCATTCTTAAATCTTTAATTATTCCTAGATTCCCCTCTGACTGTCCTGAAAATAATCCACTTATAAGCTCTTTAAATGTTATATTTACACTCCCTAATTTTAATGAAATTAATATAGTTGCTAACAATATAATTAAAGCTATTACTATAAATGATACCTTAAATTTTTTATCTGAAACTCTCATAATTATTCTCCAGTACCATGAACTATATCACTTAGCATATCTAATCCTTCAATAACATTAAGATTTGCACTCATTCCAAAATACTCGTTATCTAAGTAAATTACATTTCCATCTTTTACAGCATTTATATTTTGCCATGCAGAATCACTTGCCATTTCTGCTTCTAATGCTGCTTTTGTTTCCTCTGGTAAAGCATGTACCATAACTAAAATCTTTTCTGGATTAAGCATAGCTAAATCCTCTTTATTATAAGTTGTAAATGATGTACTATTATCTTCAATTATGTTTTTTCCACCAACAAGTTCAACTAAACTTCCAATATAAGATTTTGTTGTTGCTATCATTGTTGATCCTGGTGCTGCAAATAAAACTAAAACTTCAGTGCTTTCTAAATTCTCAGCTTTTTCTTTAACTTCTAATTCCTTTGATTCTATTTTTTCTAATAATGCATTGGCTTCCTCATTTTTATCAAATTTTTCTCCTAAAGTTGTTATTGCTTCTTTTAATCCATCTAAACTTTCTAAAGAAACAAATTCACTTGGAATGTTATTTTCTGTAAATAAATTCATATAATCAGACCCTAAAGTATCTACTGATACAACTACTGTTGGTTTTAATGACTTAATTATTTCTAAATCTGGACTCATTGGATTTCCGACTTCAACTGCACCTTTAGTACTCTCTGGTAATTCATAAGATGTACTTGGTACTCCTGAAACCTTAACTCCTAAGGCATCTAATATTTCTGTTACTGCAACAGATGTAGCAACTACTACCTCTTCTCCGTTTCCTATTTCAACAGTTTTATCTGCACTACCTTCAGAACTACAGCTTACTAATCCTAGAGTCATCACCCCTGCTGCTATCATAGATATAATTCTTTTATATTTCATAATATATAACCTTCCTATAAATATTTTTAATAATTTATTACTTCTTTTTTGCTCTTACAACTGCTAATGCTCCAATTGCAACTATAATAACTACTCCAGCTATAATTAAAGTACCATTATTATTTTCTTCCTTATCCGCTACTACTGCTGAACTTTCTACATTCTCTTCTTCAGCTTCTACAGAAGATGTGCTTTCTTCTTGCTCTACTTCTTCAGGCTCTTCTATAGCTTCTATTAAAGTTAAAGTTTCCATCTTAGGTATAACCTTAAATTCAACATCTCTTTCCATAGGACCAACATAAATAAGAGCACTCATATCTGCATCTACTTTATCAACTTCAACCTTTAATTTAACAGTTCCATCTTCGCTAGTTTCTTCTACTATCTCAACCGGAACCTCTTCTCCATTAACTTTCATTCTATAGTTTTCCATATACTCACTTCCTGAAAAACCAATAGTATAAATTATATGAGCTTTTGTAACTTCTACCTCCATTGATGGTAAAAGATAAGTTCTTGACATAGCCATTCCTGTTTCTGATTCATGATAAACATCATTTTGTACTTCATAAACTCCACTTGCAATATCGCTTTCTGTTGCATATGTATTTCTAGTTCCTAAAGTTAAGAATATTCCTAAAGCCATTACGGCTACTAAAATCCCTTTAAATTTATTTAATATTTTCATTTTTCTAATCTCCTTAATTCTTAAACCTAAATTAGGAGGCAAATAAATAGCTTTCCTATTATTTACCCCCTCATATAATTTTATTAGTACTTTATATTACTTTCTTTTCTTTGCTAAAACAGCTCCTGCAGATGTTAAAATCACTCCTAAACCTGCAACTGCTGTTGAAGCAATAGGTGCACCAGTTTGTGGTAATGTATCTACTGTATATTCTTTAATGAATGTTAAAGTATCTTCTAATAATGTAACACCAAATTCAACTTCTCTAGACATTGGTACTACATAAGTTTTAACTTTTATACTGTCGCTTAAGCTTGAAACTGCAAATCTAACATTTGTTGTATCCCCACTTGTATTCTTAGTTATAGCAACTTTTTTACCATTTACATAAATCTCATGATTTTGCATAAACTCAGCTCCAGTGAAAGTTAAAGTAACATAGTATTTACCATCTATTTCTTCAACTTTTGAAGTAGAATTTAAATATTTTCTAGCCATTGATTTTCCAGTTTCACTCTCATGAGTTACACTATTTTGAATTGAGTATAACTTACCTTTTGTTACTTTAGTTTCCTCTTTATTAGTAGTTGTGTTTTCAGTGCTTGTACTACCATTGTTGTTTGATCCAGATGTTGTTCCTTCTGTAGTACCTCCAGTTGTTCCACCATTATTAGTTGTTCCATCTGTAACTAATGTTAATGTATCTTCTAATATATCAACTCCGAAATCTACATTTCTTCCCATCATAGTAACATAAGCTGAAACCTTTATTGAATCTTCTAAGCTTCCAATAGCAAATCTTAAACTAACAATATCACCATCTACTGATTTAGTTGCATCTACTTTTGCTCCATTAACATATACTGTATGATTACTCATCATTGTTGATCCCATAGATGTAAATGTTAGTGTAACATATTTATTTCCATTTACTTCTTCAACCTTTAATGTCTCTTCTAAAGCTTTTCTTGCCATACTAAGCCCAGTTTCACTCTCATGAGTTACATTATTTTTTCCTGTATAAACCTTAGTGCCTTGTTCTTCAGTTACTCCATTATTTGAATCTTCATTTCCAGTATTACCACCATTATTTTCTGGATTTCCAGGTGTTTGTCCACCATGGCCATTTTCACCATTATTATCAGGCTTTACTTGTTCTTCTTCTCCGTTTCCTGAATCGTTAGAAGAATCATCCCCTGTATATTCAGTTAATTCTCCCTCATGTAATAAATCAACATTAACTGTGTGTAATTTCCCTGGGAACATCGCTTCTGGAAGACCTTCATTGTAGTATGTTAGATTAACACTAATTCTTGTATATAATGTATCTATTGATTCAATATCAAAGCTTATTGATCCATCATCATTTTTTACAAATGAAACTTCTTGTCCATTTATTTTTATTAAATTTGTTGATTTTACAGTTTCTAATCCTGATTCATTATATTTCATAGTTACAGTAATTTTTCCATCTTTAACTGTTACAATCGAATCTTTAGCTATATAATTTCTTATTGCACTCTCAGCATCTGCTGCTGATTTTAATGTCTTATTTGTTATTTTATATACGCCATCAGCTAAAATATTTTCTTGATTTTCATTATCTTCTACTGAATTATCTTCAGTAGGAATTGTACTAGTATCATTTGTTACAAAGAAAGTTACTTCTCTTCCCATAGCTATTACAGTCATATCTACTTGTACTTTAGCATCAACAGATGGTACTTCAAAAGTAATTGATTTATTTGTTGTATCATTAACTCCATTTAAATCAACCCCATCTAAACTTACTTTAATATCTTTCATCATTGGATATAACTGATCATCAAATTGTAATGTCATAGTTATTTTATCTTCTTCAATTTTAATAATAGTATCTTCTTTTAATGCTTTTCTAGCCATAGATTCACCTGTAGTGTTTCCTGCTTCAACATATTGAGTTTCATTTTTAACTGTATATGTTCCATTAACTAAATTACTGCCTTGATTTGCATCTTCATTTCCTGAGTTATCTATTGATGGACTAGCAATAGCATCAACTGTTGTTGCTCCTACCGCTTGTACATTAGTTCCTAATACAATTGTTGACACCATTAATGCAGCTAATATCTTACAAAGCTTCTTTCTTACCATAATCCTATTCCCCCTAAATGTATTTCTAAAATTTATTTTTCTTTTCTAATTGACATATTAATAATTTTCTTTCATAATTAGTGATATTGATTCTCATTTACTATTAAGATAATATCATATATTTTATTTATACGTTTTAACTATATTTATATATTTTTTAACAATATTTCTATATTTAATAAATTTAGAACAAATTTTAAAGGAAGGATGCTTAGATTAATGATTTCAAATATATTAACTAATTTCTTTAATTGCCTTGCTGTTCCAATACTAGTTTTAAATTATAGGTTTGAAACTATATTTGCCCATAATCATGACTCCAAAATCGATAATTCATTTTATACGTCTAAAGCTATAGAGCAAATAAAAAAAATAGATTTTTCCTCAAATACTTTTTCATTTAATATAAATCAGGATATATCCTTTACTTGCATTAATTTTAATCATTATGACAATAATAAAATGTATCTATTGATAGGACCATATAAACTCTCTCAGGATTATAATAATACTAATTTTATTAATACCCTCACAGAGGATGGGTTAGAAAATATTATTAAATTACATTCTTATATTATTGATAATCATATTAGTATTAATAAATCAAACATCATTAATTCTCCTTTTGTAAATCATGCTATTAAGTATATTGAAAAAAACTATGCCCATGAAATCTCAATAGATGATATTTGTAAAGAATTGAATGTAAATAAATGTTATTTCTGTAGTGTATTTAAAAAAGAAGTTGGATCTACATTTATAAATTATTTAAATAACTATAAAATAGAAAAAAGTAAGGAACTATTAAAAAATCCTAATATATCTTTACTTGATGTTTCACTTTCTGTAGGCTATAATAATCAAAGCTATTTTAGTACTGTATTTAAAAAAATAACATCAAAAACTCCGTTAGAATTTAGAGATGAATACCTAAAAAATAAAAACTAAAAAACAACTGTCTTCTATTTTTCTTATAGAGACAGTTATTTTTACTTTCTTATTCTTATTTTAAACCTATTATTTCTTTATTTTCAATTCCTATGAAATCATTAATTTTTTCATCTTTATAAAACCAATATACAACTCCAAAAGTTAAACAAGTAACTATTGTAACTATTATTCCTCCCTCTGGTCCAAAAGCTACACCTTTTATTATATTATTAGTTATATTTCCTACTTTATATAATCTATTAACACTTATTCCATTTACTTCAATTCATCAAATGTATCCTTGAAAGCAATTACATGACTCCGAATCAATGTGAATTAATAGCTAGTAGTGCATCATAAAAAAGTTTGACTTTTTATGCCCAAAATGACATAAGACCAATTTTGTAATCTCTTAATTTGTTATTTTAATAACACTAGCCTTTTTAAATTATCTGTATATAATATATATTATGACATTTATTTAAGAGAGGTGATTACTATCACTATTGAACAAATACAGTATTTTCTAGCTATAAAAAAATATAATGGTTTTTCAACCGCTGCCAATGAACTATGTATATCACAATCATCTTTATCAAAGCAAATCAAATCTTTAGAAAAAGAACTTGATACAACTCTTTTTGATAGAACTTCAAGGATTACTTCACTAACTGAGGCAGGAAAAGACTTCTATATATATGCATTAAAATTTTTAGATGATTATAATAATATTCTTCAAGCAATGAAAAAACATGCTACTTCAAAAAAATGCACATTAAAACTTGGTACTATTGCAGTTTTAACTCAATATGGCTTAACATCAACACTTGCATCATTTAAGCATAACTATCCTAATATTGATATTAATATATTTGAAGATGAAAATGATGCAATATTGAATATGCTTATTAAATCTGAAATTGACTTTGCAATTGTAAGGGATTTTAATTTACCTAGAAATGCTTTTAATGTTACCCCGTTAGCTGAAGATGAATTAGTAGTAGTTACATCTAACAATCATTCTTTTACAAAAAAGAAATATATATCATTTAATGACTTAAAAAATGAAAACTTTATCATTTGTGCAAAGTCTGGGGTTTATGATATTTGCGTAAAAGAGTGTAACAAATTAGGTTTTACACCTAACGTAGTACATAATATTAATAAAATTGAAACTATATTAGGATTAGTTTCTGAAGGTCTTGGTATAACATTAATTGTAAATAATGTTTTAAAGCCTTTTAGCAACTCTAATATATCTATTCATCCTCTTAAGACCCCTATTAATTCTAACCTTGCGTTAGTTACTAATAAAGAATCTAAAAACTATAAGGAATTTGACCTTTTTAAAGATTTTATAATTAAAAATACAATGAAATAATCTTTAAATTGCAATTCAATATAGAAACTCCCTAAGGAGTTTCTATATTTTTATTTCTATTTTCAGCTATATTCTTTATTTTTTATTCTTTATATTTATTATTTCTTTATATAAGTCATATCCAACTTTAGGGTGATATAAATATACTAAAAATGAATCAAGAATATATGGCGAATAAGGCAATTCTAATAATTCCTTTGCAAATGCCATACCTGCGATTTCACCTAAACAAACAATATTAGAATCATTTTTAAATGGACCTAGCTTCCATAATCTGATCTTTTCTATTTGAGTAAACATATCATCTCCATTATACTCTTCTATGTAATGAAAAATCTCATGTGCTAATAAAATTTCTTCTATATTTACATTATTAAATAGCTCTTGAAGTTTTTCTTTTTCTATTAAATCTAGAGCTTTATCTACACTATCTTTAAATACCGTAACTTTATTAGGATTAACGAATTGAGCAAATATAATATGCCCTCCGCCATTTGGTCTTTGTGGATAATCTACTTCAATACCTATTCTTTTTGCAATTTCATATACATCTATATCCCCATTTTCTTCTCTTATTTTCTTTGCATATTCACTTCCACATAAATTAGCCTTTTCTATTAATTCTAGCTTTTCTTCTCTATTAAATTTTCCATGTAACGGATCTCTTCGAAATGCATACATTCCCCAATCTTCATCTCTAACATTAATCAAATCTTTTAACATTAGTCTTATATGTGGAATTGCAACTTCATATTTTTCCTCTTCCTTTTTTCCAATAAAAGAATTCATAAACTTTTTTGCAAAATTATCATTATATTTCATTTTTAACTCCTATAACTAAGATATCATCATCTTCTTGTACATCCTGAACTATTACATCCATTAACATTAAATTTTGTTTAAGCTCTGTTCCAGAATCAAAATCCACAACTCTTGGTCCTACGCACAAATAAAAATCTGGTCTTAAAACACTATCAGCTTTATATACAGTAAGATCTTCATAAATATTTTTAACAACATGTTTATAATCTTTTACTTTTACCTTTATGATGCTACCATTATTTCTTTGTACCTTAATAAATCCTTTTTTATCTAATATGCGAATTAATACTTTTCCGTTTATTACTGAATCAAAAACATAAAAATGCTTAGTTTTTTCTTTTAACCTCACATTTTCAATTTCTATATTCATATCTTTTGCAGCCAATTCTTTTGCTTCTTGCTCTGTACATTCTTTTAATAAATCACTTGCTTTAACCTCTGCAGCTCCTGTTGCAATTGCAATAAGCTTAGATGTAGTACTATCAATTTCAATATGTATATCTATACTTGATGGATCTGCTCCATTCTCTATTACCCTAGTCATAACTTCACTTCTAATATTTTTTATATCTTGCGGTCTTGGGTTGGGTATTACTCTTTCTACAGATTCTCTTATCATAGAAAGTGCAACTCCTATAGAAGAAATTACCTCTGCATTTTCTGGGATACTATATTTTACATTCATCTTATCAGCGCAATATCCAATAAGCGATGAAGCCCCTCCACCTACACCAATAAGTGAAATTTGACTTTTATCTAACTTATACTTTTGCGCCAATTCTAAAATAACTGGTTCTATTTTTCTAAAAGATTTTTCTAATATTTGTGCTGCTACATCTTCAACTGTAGTTTTCATATAATCTGCAACTACTTGCATTGCCTTTCTTGCCGAATTTACATTTCCATAGGAAAACTGCTCTGGTTTTACCAGCCCTAATATATTTGCTGCACATGTATTAGTTATAGTAATTCTCTTGCCACTTTTTAACCTTATTGCAATATAATCATTAGGATCTCCTTCTTTCGGAGAGAAGAATTCTATTTTTGGATCTACTATTTCTTCTTCTGATGTAAAAACTGCATAATCCATTCCTGCAATATGTGCACTTCTTGGACCTACATCTACTACACCATTTTTATTTCCACGGATCATACTACCACCAGCTACCCCTAAGACTCTAACATCAATAGAAGTGACATAAGTTTTGTGTCCATCCACTACTGAATAATCAATGGCAGGTCTTCCATTTTTAATTACACCTATGTTAGTAGATGTCCCTCCAACTTCAAAATAAATTCCATTAGATATTCGAAGATACATAAGAGATCCCATTACACTTGCAGCAGGCCCTGATAACATTGTAAGAATAGGCCTTTTCTTCATTTCTTCAATATCCATAGATCCACCATCTCCACGCATTATCATAAGTGGAACTGTCACCCCTGCATTTCTTACTGATTTTTCTGTACTATTTGCTACTTCTAACATCTTAGGTAATATACTTGCATTTATGGCACCTGTCTTTGTTCTCCTTGTAAGTCCATAAAGCTTAGTAATATCCGATGCAATAGTAATAGGAATTTTCATTTTCTTTGCTACTTCTGCAACAATTGTTTCATCAGTCATATCATCTACTCCAAAAGCTCTTGAAGTAACAAGTACTTGAACTCCTAATGCCCTTAATCCATTAATTGTATTTTCAATATTTTCAGCAGTTAAATCCTTTTTATTAATTATAGCATTCGATATTTTTATCGCTCTTCCAGTTCCTAAATCTATATCTTTTAATTGTACTTGTCTTTTGCCTAAATATCCTTCTATTCCATTATCTACAACCCCTATAACTCCGACATGAGCTACATCACCTTCTAATAATGCATTAGTTGCTTGTGTTGTACTATGAGCGACAAAAACCACCTGTTCTGGTTTTATATCATTAGATTCTAAGCAACCTTTAAATGCATTTATTACACCTGTAGCTACCCCAAATTCGTCATCATGAGTAGTTTTAACTGAATATTTTCCTATAATTTTATGTGTATCATTATCAATAGCAACTGCTTTTGTATGCGTGCCCCCAACATCAATTCCTATTCTAACTACATTACTTTTCACAACAAATACCTCTTTTTCTACTTAATATATAATTAAGAATTGCTTTTTATATTATCTCCATATATATATTTTTCTGCATTCACATATACAATCTTATACCACTAAGCCTTCCGATTATATCACAATCTCTAGTATAAGTTGTTAAAAATTTAATTATCTTATATAAAAAAATAATTTCCGCCCTACACAATGTTAAGACGGAAATTAAAACTTTTATCTTACATACCAAACATAATGAATGTTACTATACTTAATATAGCACAGATTATCCATCCTAGTGGTATACTTCTCTTTAAGAAATCTTTTGTATCTACTTTTGTGTATCCAAGTCCCCAAACTATCCATGATTGAGTTATACAGCTTGATATGTTCATTGTTATTGTTGGTGCATACATTAATGGGAACAATAGAAGGTTTGAGAATCCAACACTCTTTAATATTCCTAATGTAGCAGCCCCACATCCAGCTAATGTGAATGGTCCTCTGAACATTCCAAGTGGCGCTAATATTGCAAATGCAATACAAATTACTATTGGGCTATTTGGTATTATTCCACCTAATACTGCATTGAAATATGGTACACATAATTCAGCAGCTTTATTGAACATTGGTATCATAAGCATGAATCCAACTAATGGAGCAGTATCTATTGCACCATCAAAGAATGTCTTACTGAATACTTCTGTCGCAGCTTTATATGAAGTTAATTTTCCACATACTGCCAAAGCAAAGAAGCTTGCTACTAAGAATCCAACTATAACTGGAATTTGGAATCCAATTGCTAATACAACTGGTATAAATGGTGTTATTAATGCAACCATCGGTGCTGAAGTTGTTTCTTCTTCAATCTTAGGTGCTTGTGCTGCCCATGCATGAACTCTCTTCTTCTTTTTCATTGCTATAATAGGAACTAATATCGCTACTAATAATTGAACCCCTAAAGCCACAAACCCCCATCTTAAATACGTTGAATCATAGAAATAAGCTTGTTCTCCATTAGCTCCTAAGTAAAATGCTTGATATTGATTAAATATAACTGGGTTTATGTATAAACCAGCTCCAATTGATAATAAGAATGATATAATTGCTGTAACCTTAGGAATACCTAATGATAATAATATTGGAAGTACAATTACTCCGATAGCAACAACTGCTCCAGCTCCAAACATACTTGAAAATACTGCTGTTGTAACTATAGCTAAAAGTGTAGAAGTAACAACTGGTTTATCTCCACCAAACTCTACAGTCTTCTTAATCATAGTAGATGCTATACCTGTTTCTAGCATTATTCTACCAAACCATGCTCCAAATATGAAGTTAACTAAAACTCCTCCCCAACCTTCTGGTCCTCCTTGGAATACGTGCTTAAGTGCACCTACTACCCCTATATTGACTATATCGCTATTCTGCGCTATAAAATCTGGATTAGTTACAAATGCATTTCCTATAAGAGGTAATACTGTCCAAATCACAGCCATGATTAAGATACCTGTCATTAAGTTTCCACCCTTAACAGCATATACAACTAATCCGGCAAATGATATTAATAGTAAAATACCAATAATAAATTCAATACTCATTTTAGTTTCTCCTTAACTTTAGTTTATTAACGTATTAATTCGTTAATTTATTAATTAACAATGTTTTTTAAATTTTTAGCTTTGCACTGCTAATACAAATTTCATATAGACAACCTATTAATAATATAATCTATATTCTAAATTAGCAATGCCTAGCTAAGATTTAATTAATATCTTTTTCTGTAATCTTCTAATATTTCATCCATTACTTTTATAACGTGTGCTGCACTTTCTAAATCAGCTGGAGATTTTTCTTTTCCGATTAATTCATTAACTATAGTTTGAATATAAGGTTGAGCTACATGTTCTGGCTCTTGATAATCAATAACTTCTTCTTGTCCATCGATTATAACCTTTATTGGTCCATAGAATAATCCTGTAGTACTTATTCTACCTTTATCACCTACGATTAACATTTCTTCTTCATCATGGTCAGCAACATAACACCATATTCCGTTACCCATAACTCCACTTTCTGTCTTGAAGATTGCATTTACTGTATCTTCAACTTCATAGTATCCACCGTAGTTTTCAGCCATACCACTTACATTTTCAATTTTACCAAATAGGTACTCAACTATATCTAAGACGTGAGCAACCATATCTACAAACTTACCGCCCCCTGCTGCTTCTGGTCTTAATCTCCATGGTAAGTTATCTCTATCTAAATCAATATCTTCAACTTTCATGAATTGTCTTAAGTGAACAAAATTAACTTTTCCTAATGCTCCACTTTCGATTATTTCTTTGATCTTCATGTACTTAGCCATTCCTCTTCTGTAGAAAGCTACGTATATCGGAAGATTAACTTCTTCTGATTTTGCAATCATTTCTAAACATTCTGAATAAGTTAATGCCATTGGTTTTTCAGTATAAGGAATCTTTCCTGCTTCTAAGCACTTCATTGAATAATCCTTATGGAACTTCGGAGGTGTTGGAAGGTATACTGCATTTATTTCTGGATCTGCAAGCATTTCTTCCACAGTTTTATAAACAACTGGTACTCCATGTCTTTTTGCATAATCACATGCTCTATCATAATCTAAGTCAAATACTGCTTTTAATTCTGAATTTTCTGATTTGTATAGACCTGGACCACTTTTCTTTTCTGTTACGACACCGCAACCAACCATGCCCCATACTACTTTATTTAATTTTTCCATTTTAATTTCTCCTTTGGCTTAAAATTATAAAGTTGAAACTTTAACCTTTATAACTATCTTTCTTATTATCATTGATTCATCCTTCATTATTGCAGGAATATGAACATCATGTGGATAGAATACTGCATAAGAGCCTTCTTCCATTTCTAAGTGAGTTTCTCTTGCATTTTGATTGTTTTTATAGAATATAAGGTCTCTTGTTTCTAAAAGATTTTCATCTATTTCATTGTCTCCCATGTCTGGATAACAACCTATTTTTTCTTTTCCTTTTGCTAAGAATTGAACATCAACATATGTTTCATGTACTTCTGGACGCAAATTACATCTTTCAGTAGTTTGAACATCTAGCACTTGTAAAATCATATTATCGCCATCTAATTCATATCTTCCCGGTTCCATAGCTACTAAATCATTTTCTTTAAGGTAATTTATAGCTTTTTGAACAGCTACTGGATAGCTTGATATATTTTCATTACACTTTATATTTCCGAAAATCATTTTATACCTCCCCTAAAATTAATTCCTAAATTCAATCTCGTTTTTATTGTTATTTTTTCTACAATTTTCAACAAAGTTTTATACATAAACTTTACATTTGTTATATTACAGACAATTAAACCCACTTTCAATTCATTTTAGGAATGATATTATTCCTTTTTTGAATAGTATTATAAAATCTAATTATAATCTTTGTTATTTTTTTATCATTTTTCATAGTTATTTCAACGCTTTAGCATAGTTTTAATCTATTAATATTAATCATATAAAATATTAATAAATTTCATAAAAAAAATTAATCTTTTATTGACTTTTAAAAAGCAAAAAATTTCTAAACACTACTTGTATTTAAATTTTATAAAAAATGAGCTATCATGTTAATAAATTAAAATTATATTAGCATGATAGCTCATTTTTACTTAACTATTATTTTTCTATTCTAATCACTTTTTTCTTATCTTTCTAATCTTATATATTTATAATACTAGCATACACATAGCTGTGCTTAACCAAGTAATTGCTACTCCTCTTACCTTTTCCATTTAATTTACAATTTTATGTCCTGTATTTTCAATACAACTTCTTATTTCTTGCTCAGTTGCTGGTTTATTATAAATTACTTCAACACTTCCTCGTGCCATATCTACACAAACGTTATCTACACCATCTATTTTTTGAAGTGCATTTTTAATTTGTGTCTTCATATTTTCATTTGCGATACCATTTACCATATAATGTTCTCTTTCCATTAATACTACTCCTTTAAAAAAAATTATATAAATAGTATTCTCAAAAAACATTACTATTATTATCAAAATTTTTTCTATTTTATACTCATTAATTCATTTCTTATTTCATTTAAATCATTAAAGCTTTTGTAAGAATTATTTAAAATCTTTTCATCCGCCTCTTTCAAGTCAACAACATGAATAGGAATCATACCAGCATTAAATGCAGCTTCTATTCCTGCACTTGAATCTTCAATTACAATACATTGCTCTGGCTTTACCATTAACTTATCTGCAGCCTTTAAAAATATCTCCGGATTTGGCTTAGTTTCTATTACCTCATCCCTACATATTACAACATCAAAAAAACTTTCGATATTAGCTTGCTTTAGTTGTTTAAATGCTCTTTTTGAAATAGCTGATGTAGCTAATGCAATTTTAAAATTATCTTCTTTTAAGTATTTTAAAATTTCATATACTCCTAACTTTAAAGGAACACCTTTTTCTATTTCTTTAGCTAAATTTTCATCTTTTTCTATATACATATCATCTATTTTCAAATCACTTCCAAAATGATTTAAAAATACTTTCTTAACATTTTCACGACCAGTTCCTAATACTGATGCATACATTTCCTTTGTCATTTTATATCCATACTTTTCAAAAACCTCTGACCATACTTTTAAATATATCATTTCAGTATCAAATATTACTCCATCCATATCAAATATTATAGCTTTTATTTTATCAATCTCTAAAATCATATAACTACTGTCACCTTCTCCCCAATTATTATAATTAAAAAATTTTAGTAATAATTCATACTAATTATATCATAATTTAAATCTACACTTTTTCACTATTATATTTAATTTTTTATTATTTTCTTCTATTATCTACATTTAAACATATTTATTTTGAAAATAATGTAAGAATATTTGTGATTAATTATTTTTACATTATTTTCTATTTAATATAAAATATGTATATACAATACTTTTTATATTTCTTCTATTTTTTTATAGCAAGAGATAAATTTAATAAAAATTTGATGAATGGGAGGGTAATTTAACCGTATGAGTTGCTGGAATGTTTTAAGAATAAAACCAACTAGAAATATTGATAAAATTGAGAAGGCTTATGTTGAATTAAGTAATTCTACAACTAAAAATAATAAAGATGTTGAGGAGTTAGAATTAGCATATAATAAAGCTATTTCTTTAGCTACTGCATCTATTGGAGATTTAAATATGACTTTATTGCATAATTCTAATTTCGATATTTTATCAGCTTTAATAAACTCGTCAATAGATAATACAGCTATAGATTCAATAGATAAATTTATTGACAAATTAAATGAAATATATAATAATCCTACTCTTAGATTTTCTAAGGATTCATGGATTAGTTTATTAACGTTGCCTATTTTAAATAACCCTTCTATTAGTGAAAACTTAGAAATTGAACTTATTGAGTATATATATATACATAAATATCTTCCTTTAAGCATTTATACTCTATTAAATTCTAGATTTAATTGGACAAATAGAATTAGTGAATTAAAAGCTAAGATTTCAAATGAAATAGTTGATTTTATCATAAATGAGATAAATAATCCATTACCTTTAACTTATAACTATTTATCTACTATTGATAAAAATCAATTAGATGAATATCTCACTCTTAGAGAAAAGGCTTATTTATCCCTTAATTCTAATGAAGAAGATACTGATAAAAGCTATTTATTCGATGCCTATGCTATATATACAAAAGATTTAGACTTATTAAAGCTATTAGGAAGTTATTATATTTCTAAAAATGATAATCTTATGGCTTTAAATTACTTTAGAGAAGCCATTGGTATAAATCCTAATGATATGTTTTGTCTTTCAAACTTTGGACATTTACTAGCAAAAAGTAACCAATTTTCAAATGCTATATACTACCTTGAAAAGTATATAAAAAAATTAAAAAATTCAATTGATTTAGAGCGTATTATTGATTTGGCTCACTGTTATCATCATTCATATGATCTACAAAAAGCTAAAGATTTATATACTTTAATAATTAAATTAAGACCTTGGGATATTTCAACAAAGGTTGAACTAGATACTATTAAGAGTAAACTTTCTAATACTTCAGTATCTTCACCATTAACAATTCCTATTTATAAAAAATATCTTAATCCATATATTGAACCATTTATGAATAAGCTAAAAGAAATCTATAATGATTTTTCACTTAGGATAAACGAGGAAAGCTGGAAAGAATTATTTTCTTTACCTATAGCTTCAAATGAAATGCTATTTTATTTAGTAGAACAAAATATTATAGAGTTTATAACTAATAATAAAAATATTCCTAAAAATATTTTTACATTTTTAAATACTAAATTTAATTGGCTATCTAGACATGATGAACTAATAGCAATTTATCCTACTTTAAAAATTGATTATTTATTTGATAGATTATCTTTTGGTGAAACATTAAGTTATGATTCTCTAAAAGATATTGATGCTAACATATTAGAAGAATATATAGACCTTCGTTCCATCGCTTATGATTTAGTTTCTAGCGGATCAAAGGATGTAGAATATTATTTAAATCAAGCATTAAACTTATATAATAAAGATTTTGAACTATATAAATTGCTTGGTCAATATTATTCAGATAATAATTCTTATGATGTTGCAATTACAAACTTTAAGTTAGTTCTTTCTTTTAAAGAAGATGATTATTACTCTATTTGCAGTTTAGCTTTATTACTAACTAAGATAGAAAATTATGAAGAAGCTCTTTATTATTTAAATAAAAGTGTTAATACTATTGCAGGTAGTATGCTACTTGATAATGAAGATTTTTTAACTAAATATGCAATTAGTTTTTATTATACAAATGATTTAGTTAATGCAAAAAAATACTTTAAAAAACTAGCTAAACTTAATTCAAATCTTAGATTTGTAAGTCATTATTTAAAGAATATAAATGATAGATTATCAGGTAAGAAGAAACCACCTATACCTGTAGATATTATTACAAACCCTAATTATTACAAATCTAAAACAAAGACTAAATTAATAGATATTGTTTCAAAATTTAAACAAAATATCGGTATATCATATAGGTAAAGTTACTCCTATCTTTTGATACAGAAAAATAAGAGGAATTTATAAAAATAATTATTCCTCTTATTGTTATTATCATATTTTTTAAATTATAAAATATTTTTTATTTTATAATTATCTTTATAAACTTCTTCTTTCCTATCTGTATTATCATTTCTTCACTTAATATTAAATCTTCTATATCTCTTAATTTTTCTCCATTTATCTTAACTCCACCTTGAGCTACTAATCTTCTAAATTCATTTTTACTTTTAACTAATAAATTATTAGTTATTATTTCTGCTAAATCTAAATTTTCCTTACTTACTTCAATACACTTTATATCATCAGGTATCTCTTTCTTTTGAAAAACTAATTTAAATCTATCTTCAGCATCCTTTACTGCATCTTTCCCATGATATAGTTTTACTATTTCTCTTCCTAACTGCATTTTTATATCTCGTGGATTAGCCCCATCCCTTAATAATTCTTTTATCTTTTCTACTTTATCCGGATGAATATCCGTTACTAATTCAAAATATTTAACTATTAACTCATCAGGAAGAGTCATTATTTTCTCAAACATAACCCTTGCATCTTCATCTATTCCAATATAATTCCCTAAACTTTTGCTCATTTTGTTAATACCATCTAATCCTTCAAGTAATGGCATCATTATAGTACATTGTGGCTCCTGTCCAAACTCTTTTTGAAGCATTCTTCCCATAAGTAAATTAAATCTTTGATCTGTTCCTCCAAGTTCAATATCTGCTTTTATTTCTACAGAATCAAATCCTTGCATTAAAGGATAAAAAAATTCATGAATACTTATTGGCATTTGATTTTCGTATCTTTTTTTAAAATCATCTCTTTCAAGCATTCTTGCTACTGTCATCTTTGATCCCAATCTTATTACATCTTCAAAATTCATTTTTGAAAGCCATTCACTATTGAAATTAACTTTTGTTTTTTTCTTATCTAATACTTTAAATATTTGCTCTTCGTATGTTTTTGCATTTTCTAAAACCTGTTCAGTTGTTAATGCCTTTCTTGCTTTAGATTTTCCAGTAGGATCTCCTATCTTTCCAGTAAAATCTCCTATTATTATTACAATATTATGTCCTAAATCTTGAAGTTGCCTTAGCTTTCTCAAAACTACAGTATGTCCTAAGTGAATGTCTGGAGCACTTGGATCAAGTCCTAATTTTACTGTTAACGACTTATTCTTATCTAACTTTTCCTTTAACTCATCTAAACCAATTATCTCATCTACACCTTTTGAAATTATCTTAATTTGTTCATCTATATTTATCATTTTTATTTCCTCCAATTATTTTTAGATTTTAAAACTAAAATTTTTATTAAGCATTTACTAGTTAATGTGCACTTTAATTAGTAATATCGCTTAATCTCTATATAAACTGCGCAATTTTATTCTTAATTAATTTTCTTATTTATTTCTGTTATATTACACATCAGTATTAATATTTTTAAATACAAAAAAGCCCTCATCCTATCGAATAGGACGAGAGCTATATACTCACGTGTTACCACCTAAATTTATCATTACTTCACAATAACAACCTCTTCAGGTACGCCAAAAAATTATCTTGGTTATACCCTAGCACTATAACGTGTGCGATACGACATCTGCCTACTGGTTGTTATCTTTCGGAGTGCTGCTCAGAGACGTATTCAAATTAACTTGTTTTGTTCCTTTCACCAACCGGAACCTCTCTGTAAAACTCTATTAATTCTACTATTTCTCTTCAAAGCTTTAATTATTATATTTATATTTTATTATATAACTTTCCAATTTCTTGTCAATACATTTATTTTAATTCTCTATTTTAATTGATAGATTTTTTAATTTTCTCTTTATATTTAATTACACATTCTTGACAAATACAAGCTTTTCCTCGTAAATTTTCAGGTATTTGATCTCTTAATTCTTTAGGAACTTCTATTTTTTCACACCAGCAACCTCCATGTGATAATCCTTTTTCATAGGCACAGTTATTAGGCTTTCCACAAATAGGGCAAATACTTTTATTAACTTCCATTCACCTATCTCCTTTCTAACTTATTTTATTTTGAATCAAATATAACATATTAGACTTCAGTAGTAAAATTTAATACATTATAATGTTACATTTTTTATATAACGTGATAATACATCAGCGAGCTTCTCTATTTTTTCATAATCTATCAATTCTGGAGTATCTTTTTCATTTAAAATAAAATCTGAAATGCCCTGTTGACATATATGAATATTTGCATAACCATTTTCCTCAAATGAAAAGTAATCACTTACTCCCATATTTTGCTCAAAAGCCATTTTAGCTTTTTCAGTAGGATAATCATCAACAAAGTCTATACTATTATCATTAAAAATCTCTTTAATACCTGAATATAATATTTGTGACTCACTAATTCTACTTAAATTTTTTAAACCTAAAGGATTAGAATTATATGAATCTTTCATTCCAACACAGTCAATATTTATATTAAAAACACTTTGGTATTGTAGCTGTTCAATCTTTGTTACAAAATCTCTACTACCTGAAAAAAGAGCCATTTCTCCATTAGTCATTAAGAAAATAACATCATAATTAAGAGCTTCTTTTTTCGATGTGTCTTTTAACAATTTAGCGATTTCAAGAACTGTAGCAACACCTGATGCATTATCAACAGCTCCATTAAACCAAGCATCAAAGTGAGCTGTTAAAATAATAGCCGTACCACTATCTTTTCCACTAATCTTACCAATAACATTACTAAGATTTATATCATCATATAAAAAATTATCTAAATACGATTTGCCAAAAACAAATTCTAAATTTAATTCTTTATACAATTCATCAATATATTCAGCTGCTTTTTGATTTCCTTCTTTATTATATTCTCTATCTTCAATTTCATCCGAACATAGATATTCAACTACTTCTCCAACTGTAAACTCTTCCTGTAGACTTTCTTCTTTAATAGTCTTATCGCTTGCACCCTTATTTTCACTTTTTCCTACATTTTTATCATTACAACTCCATAATAAAAATACACTTATAAGCATCAATAGAAAACTTATTTTTTTTATTTTAATCCCCTTCCCTATTAATTTAATATTACAAATAAATATATATGTTGAACTCTATTTATATATCTTTCATACACACACCAATTTGATATTAACTCTTTCAATTTATTTGTTTTTCCATAACATAATTCTGTAACAAAACCCCACTTCTTTCTACACTCTGTTTCCTAATAACTTTATATCCTCTTTTCTCAAAAAATGGTCTTGCTGTAATTGAAGCATGAGTAATTATTTTATCCACATTCAAAATACATTCCAACTTATCACAAATTTCAGTAGCAATTCCTTTATTTTGATAGTCCTTATGAACATATAGCCTATCTAGATATCCTGTTCTATCTATATCACCAAAACCAACTATAAGTTCATCTTCAACTGCAACAAGTGAAAAATTTGACATCAAAGATTGGTTCCATTGCTCTAAATCTATATTCCCCGTTGCCCATACGTTTAATTGTTCTTCTGTATAATCCTTTGAATTAATGAAATGTACTGTGTTATAAAATAATTCTGCTACATACTTGCAATCTGATATTTCATACCTTCTAATAATCATTTCTTACCTCCTCAAGAAATTCTAACTTATCTAATTAATTGAACTAAATAATATCTATATAATATTTTTTCTAGATATCTTATATAAATAAGCCCTTATTGAAAACTCTAATGAGTCAATAAATTCTCTTATACTCCCTAATCCATATGCTTTTACTAAGTTTATTAATGCTATCCCTGGCAAAAAGCTCATAAATGCATCAATTGAATTATCATTTATTAAATAAGTCCAAGTGGATAATGGATTTCTAATACGATTATTTATTTCTAAAAATGTAAGTTTAGAATTATTAAGTTTATTATAATCTTCCTTAATAGCTAATTTTATTTCTTCGTGAAGATTTTGAAATTCTTCTATTATTGTTGTATTAAATTCACTTAAAGGATTCTTTCCTGCATATATATTAAACTGACTACCATCTTTAATATTAGAAACTTTTATAAGATAATCAGCCCAATATTTATTAATGTAAAATAACATTAAATTCTTCTCAAATTCTTTTATTTTATCCTTACCGTATTTTTGTTTTAAAGTCTCATAAAGTTGAGGATAACCATAATTCAAAATATTACCTTCAATTTTACCCTCTATTAATTTCATACGGATATCATATATATATAATCTCTGTTGTTCTAATATAATTGAATATTCATATATGCTTTTTCTAAAATCCGAAAGCTTGGCTTGAATAACTTTCTGTGCTTTATTTATCTTATAATTAAAAATAGGATTAGATAATGCTTCTTCTTGAAGTGTTGGATAATACTTTTTAGGTATCATCTCTTTAATTCCATACTTAACTATAAGGTCATCCTCTAAGCTTATAAAAAATCGTGTTATTCCTGGTTCTCCTTGTCTTCCAGCTCTTCCCCTTAACTGCTTATCAATCCTTAAACTTTCATATAAATTAGTTCCTATAACATATAATCCACCTAAATTTATAATTTTTTCTTTTTCATTACCTTCTGGACCACCAAGTAAAATATCAACACCTCGCCCAGCCATATTTGTAGAAACAGTTACTGCTCCTAATACACCTGCTTTTTCTATAACTTTAGCTTCTAGTTCATCATTTACAGCATTCAACACCTGACATCTTATTCCTACATCTATTAGTTTTTTAGCTAGATAAGTTGATTCTTTAACATTACTTGTACCTATAAGAATTGGCTGTCCAGTAGAATTAATCTTTTGAACTTCTTTAACTAAAGCAACATATTTAGCTTCTTTATGTGTAAAAACTATGTTATCTAAATCTTTTCTAATACACTTTTTGTTTGGTGGAACTATTAGTAGCTCTAGATCATAATACTCAAAAAATTCATTTTCTGAATCAATAGCAGTCCCTGTCATTCCAGCTAAGTTATCATATAATTTAACAAAATGCTGTAAAGTTATTTGTGATAGAATTTTACTTGTACATTGAACCTCTAAATTCTCTTTAACTTCTAAAGCTGCCTGAATTCCATCAGCCCAATGCCTATTCCTTGCAATACGCCCTGTAAATTCATCAATCATTTCAATTTTCTCATTTTTTACAATATAATCTATATCCCTTTTAAGCATCACTTCTGCATATAAGGTGCTATTTAATAACCTTAATAAATTAAAATTCTTATTATCATAAAGATTTCCACAACTAAGTAAATTTTCAACTTTATTAATTCCATTCTCTGTTAAAAATATATTCATATCATATTCATCAGTCATATAGTCAATTTTAGCTTCTAATTTGACTACAATATCTCTTATTCTTCTAACTTCTGAATCTTTTTCATTTGTACTAGCTGCTATTACTAATGGAATTCTTGCTTCATCTATTAGTATTGAATCAGCTTCATCTACAATTGCACAATAAAAAGGTCGATGCACTAATTCCTCTGCACTGTAAGCAATAGAGTCTCTAAGATAGTCAAAACCAGCTTCTTTTGCAGTAACATAGGTAATATCACAACAATACGCTTTCTTTTTATCTTCTAAACTCATATTTTCTTGTACAAATCCAACATTTATCCCTAGCATATCATATATTGGTTTCATCCAATTAGCATCCCTTTTTGCTAAATAATCATTAAATGTTAAGATATGAACTCCCTTACCATAGAGTGAGTTTATATATGCTGGAAATACTGCTGTTAAGGTTTTTCCTTCCCCTGTTTGCATCTCTATTAGCTTTTTATCATTAAGTGCTAAAGCAGCTAATAGTTGAACATCATATACTTCAAATCCCAAAGTTCTTTTTATTGATTCTTTAACTAAGGCAAAGCCTTCTATTACAATTTTATTAATTCTTGTCCCTACTGTAATTAATTTCTTTAAATTATTTGATTTATTTAATAACTCTTCATTATTCAACATTGTAAAATCTATCTTTTTAATTTTATCAACCATATTTCTATAATTATTTAATACCTTTTCCCTATTTACCATAAATATATCACCTAAATTTTCTATTTTTTTATTTGCTAATATTTAATTTTTTACTATATCAATTATCTCATAAGTTATATCTTTTATTGTACTATAATTTTCAAATTATTGTAATTATTTGTACCTTTCTGCATAATTAAGTTTAATTCGTCCATTAAGTTCTTTTATATATTTACAACTCAAATATTGTATCGCTACAAACTATCTAAAATTGATTTTCCAAAATTCTTCTTTTATAATTAGTATTTAAAGGATGTGAAAAGAATGATGGGATTTAATCAGAAAAAAATAGCTCTTATAAATGACATAACAGGTTTTGGTAGATGCTCCATAGCCGTTTCATTACCTATTATTTCAGCACTTAAGGTTCAATGTTGTTTTATACCAACAGCTATACTTTCAAACCATACTGGATTTAATAATTTCTTTTTTGAAGATTATACGCCTAAAATGAAAGAGTATATAAATAATTGGGAAATCCTCGGATTAAACTTTGATGGAATATGTACAGGTTTTTTAGGTTCTAAAGAACAAATTAAAATAGTAGTAGAATTTTTAGAAAAATTTAAAACTGAAAATAACATGGTTTTAATAGATCCAGTCATGGGGGACTACGGCAAACTTTATTCTACTTACACAGATGAAATGTGTAAAGAAATGCAAAACTTAATTAAATATGCACATGTATTAACACCAAACCTTACAGAAGCTTGTAGATTATTGGATTTACCTTACCCAGAAGAAACTCCAACACATGAAGAGTTGTATTTACTATGTGAAAAATTATCTCTTCAGGGTCCAAGTAAAATAGTAATTACTGGATTACAAAGACAAGATGCTATAGAAAACTTTATTTTTGAAAGTAATAAACCTTATAAAGTTATACAAGTTAAAAAAATTGGAGAAGACCGTTCTGGAACTGGTGATGTTTTCTCTTCTATTGTATCTGCTAGTCTTGTTAAAGGCGAAGATTTTGCAGATTCAGTAAAAAAAGCAACAGGTTTCATTAGTAAATCATTAAAATTTACTACTAATTTGAATTTACCTGGTAGCTATGGCGTTTGTTTTGAGGAATTCTTAACTGAATTAAAATAATATAAAAGGATGAGGTAATATGGTTATTTTATATACTAGTGATAAGGGGAATTTTATAAATTTAAAAAATATAACAATTAAAGAAATGGAATCTAAGGGTATAAAGAAAAATATATATGTAAATTTGACTAATCGTTGTCCATGTGCATGTGTATTTTGTTTGAGACAAACTAAAAAAATGCTTGAATCCAATAGCCTATGGTTAGAAAGAGAACCAACAGTTAATGAAGTAATTAGTGAGTTTGAATCTATAGATATTAATCTTTATGATGAAATTATATTCTGCGGATTTGGAGAACCAACTGAAAGATTAGATGCAATAATTGAAGTTTCTAAATATATAAAAGAAAGAAACTCAAAAATTCCAATTAGAATTAATACTAATGGATTAGGGGATTTAATTAATAAAAGGGAGATATCTCCTCTACTAAATGGTTTAATTGATACAATTTCTATAAGCCTTAATGCACCAACAGCTGAAGAGTTTTATAAAATAACTAAAAACAAGTTTGGAATTGAATCTTATAATGCTATGAAAAAGTTTGCTGTATCATGTAAGTCTTATATTCCTAATGTTGTATTCACCGTTGTAGATTGTATTGGTAAAAATGCTATTGAAGCAAGTCAAAAAGTATGCGATGATTTAGGAATAACACTAAGAGTTAGACCTTTTGAATAAAATATAAAACAAGCTATATCTAAATTTAAAATTTGATTTTAGATATAGCTTATTATTTAGCTATTTAATCTTTCCTTATTCATCGCCTAATACCGCCTTGTCTAAAAAATACCAAAACTCTTCATTTTCTTTATAAAGTCTATCATAATAAATTCTTGATTCTTCTAGTAGTTCATCATTATTTATTATAAGTTTACTATTTAATGCATCAAATTTAATAACATTATTAATATTATCATCATTTATATCTATTATATCTACATTTCTTCCTAGTATATCTTCTAATTCAGTAGTTATTTCTAGTTCTTCTGTAAAGCTTAGTTTATTTTTTCTTATTATAGCTATATCTACATCTGATTCTACTGTAAAGTTTCCATTATACAAACTTCCAAATATAATTATATTTTTAATATCTCTCCTAAAAAAAATATTTTTAAAATCAAAACTATTAATAATATCTAAAATTTCATCTTTACTCTTAGCATCTTCAATAGATATTATCTAGAAACATAAAATTACCACCCTTTAACTCTACTTAATTATTTATATTATATACTACATTCATTGCTTTATAAATAATTTCACTTACTAATACCCTTTAATATTTGCTATACTATATAAATTTTAACTATGGAAAATACTATTTATCTAACAGATATAATAAATATTAACCCTATCTTCATTTACAATAACTTCTGCATCAACTTCATAAACATCTTTTATAATTTCTTTCGTTAATACATCCTTTGGCTTACCATACTTAATAATTTCCCCATCCTTCAAAACATATATTTTATCACAATACATAGCAGCAATATTCAAATCATGAATAGCCGCAATAACCTCAATACCTAATCCTTTAACTATTCTCATAAGTTGAAGTTGATATTTTATATCTAAATGATTTGTTGGCTCATCTAATATTAAACATTTTGGCTGTTGCGCTAAAGCTCTCGCAAGTATTACTCTCTGTTGTTCACCACCTGATAAACTTTGAAAAGATCTATCCTTAAACTCAAACATATCAACTTTTTTTAAAGCTTCATTTACAATATCATAATCCTCTTTATTATCTCTTTCCATAAACTTTTTATGAGGAGATCTTCCCATCAAAACAATATCTTTAACAGTAAAATCAAAATTATAATTATTATGCTGAGATAATACAGCCAATCTTTTTGAGCTTTCTTTTACTGACATCTCTTTTATATCTACATTATCTAACAGTATTGCCCCATCATTAGGCTTTAATACCCTATATATACATTTCAGCAAGGTTGATTTTCCACTTCCATTAGGTCCTATTATTCCTACAACTTCCTTATTATCTACCTCTATATTTATACCTTTTAAAATATTGTTTTTTTCTAAAGTAACATTTATATTTTCAGACTTTATATTCATTACTTATTACCACCAAACCCATAATTCTTCTTTATCATAAGCCATACAAATAGCGGTGCTCCTATTATTGATATAACTATTCCAATAGGTATTTCTGTACCCTTTATCAAACTTCTAGAAATAACATCTGCCCATATTAAAATTATTGATCCCAACAAAGCTGTTATTGGAATTATTTTTTTATGATCGGTTCCAAAAATAATTCTAACTATATGAGGTATTATAAGTCCAACAAACCCTATCATTCCTGATACATAAACCAATAACCCTATCATAAGTGAGGTTATTACTAAATATATGATTCTAAATTTATGCAAATCTGTACCTAATGTAATTGATACTTCATCTCCTAATAACATTAAATTTAATGTCCTATATTGAGTAATAAAAAATATTGTTCCTAAAATTATAACGGGTAGTATAATGACTATTTCATTCCATTTAGCTCCTGCTAAACTCCCCATTAACCAAAAAGTTATAGTTTTCAGCTTTTGTGAGTCATCTGATATATATACTAAAAAACTTGAAAAAGAACTGCAAACAGAGCTTAATGCCATTCCTGCCAAAAGTAGCTTTATAGAGTTACTTCTTCCCCCTATATTAGATATCATTAAGACTAATATAGAAACTCCAAAAGCGCCAATAAACCCCATTATACCTAGTGAATTACTTCCAAATACACTTCCTATTCCTAATACTACTGCAAGTGTTGCTCCTAAAGATGCACCTGATGAAACTCCTAATATATAAGGATCAGCCAGTGGATTTTTAACTATTGCTTGCATTACTATTCCTACCACTGATAATCCTGCTCCAACTGCTATAGCTAATACTATTCTCGGCATTCTTATTAACCAAACTACATCTGCTACAGCTCCTGCTTCTATAGATGAATCTCCAATATTAAATAATTTATATAATATAACTTCATAAACTTCCTTTATACTAATATCCACAGATCCCATGGTAACAGCAAAACCTATAGATAAAAAAAGTATAATTAATAGTATGACAGAAGTTCCTATATAAATAGGAACTTCTTCAGACTGCTGACAAAGTGTCAGCAGTCTTTAATTTTATACAAATATGTAATATAATTTAAAATATATTAATTTATTA
>OIFT01000090.1_pt1 | contig 47072 bp, 39 predicted proteins | sample 1582161 | NCBI WGS metagenome assembly OIFT01 (sample SAMN07501037, study PRJEB24779) | human gut metagenome | isolation source: stool | host: human infant | place: USA: Pittsburgh, PA | reverse complement strand
TAAATTTATTGTACAAAAAAAGAACCTATATAGATAGACTCTCTTTTATAAGTGTCTATCTTATAGGTTCCATTTTACCCATGATACACTCATTTTTTTACTACTCATTATCAATTACAATTCCTAGTTTAGTAGAAATTATGGTATTCAGCTTATTTATTGAAAATGTTAATGTCATTATTTGCTTTTCTAATCGTATTAGTAAATATGCACTAATAGCTACTGGAAAACCAACATTAGCAATTAAATTAATAAGTTCATTCATTTCCATAAAGTTACCTCCCCAAATAATTATTACAACTAATATATATCCAGTAACTATAATTTTTTTATTTTAATTTTAAATTATTCTTATTGTTCTAATTCCTCCTCATTAATATAATTATCTACATTTTCACTTGTTATCTTTTTATAAGTTGTTTTAAACTGCCGTGTATTATTGAGCTTCTTTAAAAGCTTAGAATCTTCATTATACTTTAAATCATATGCAATATCTATTATCATTTCAGATTGAGCTATATAATCATTAAAAACTGTCCCCTTTAAAGTACCCCCTTTTATACAATTTAATGCTTCTGGTATTCCATCAATACCTACTATAATTGGTCTATCTTCTAACTTTATATTAGCATTTTCAAATGCTGATATTGCTCCTAAAGCCATATCATCATTGTTGCTAAAAACAACTTCAATTTTATCACCAAACTCATTAATCCATTGAGTTGCTTTTTCATAAGCTTGTGAACTTTGCCAATTTGCACTATCACTTGCTAACTTGTCAACTTCAATTCCAAAGTTAGTTATATTTTTTATTGTAGAGTCAGTTCTAATAAGTGAATCCTGATGCTCAGGTTCCCCCTCAAGCATAACATACTGTATCTTTCCATCATTATTTTTATCAACACTACTATTATTTCTATTATATTCATCTAATACTATATCACCTTGTATGGCCCCTGACCTTTCAGCTTTTGCTCCTACATAATAAACCTTATCCCATAAATTAATATCCTCCTCTACTGGCTCCCTATTAAAAAATATAACTGGTATATCATACTTTTTCGCTTTATTAATTATTACAGAAGCTGAAGTTCTATCTACTATATTAACACATATAATATCATAATTTTCACTTAAAAACTTATCTACTTGACTATTCTGCAATGTTGAATTTCCTCTAGCATCAGCAACATTTATAGTAATTTTAGATTTAGTTTCATTTTCTTTTTTTATTACATATTCCTCTATTGTATTTGTCATGCAAGAAATAAACTTATCCTCTTGTTTATACACAGTTATTCCTATTTTTAGTTCATTATTATTTTTAGCTTTAGCTCCAATACTATTACTACAACCTATAAAAACACATCCAATAAGTAAGATAATTAAAGTTATCTCATTAACCCTCTTAAACACAATAAATTTTATTCCTCCTCTTATCTAACAAATTGAAATAAAATTCTTTCATTTTTAGGCGAGTACATATCCTCACTTGCTATTACTGTAGATTTTATTACTTTTGATTCTTCAACTTTTTTCCCATTCTTAAGTTCAATTGCATTTTTCACAGCTATATATCCAATATTAAATTCATTTTGAACTGCTGTTGCATTTACAACTTGTTCTTCTAATAATGAAATTATTTTATTTGTATTTCCAACTCCAAGAATTAATACATCCTTATTATAATTTTCATTTATACTTTTTTTCTTTAAGTCTGCTATCTCCTCAGTAATATCTCTATCAATACATACTATTGCACCTATATTACTTAAATCTAATACTCTATTAAAAAATGTATAATCAACATAATTTTCAATATTAGATATAACATACTTATGATTACTCTCATTTAATACATCTAAAACTCCATTATATCTTTCAGAATAGCTTGTACTATTATTATCACTAGTAATAATCATTATATTTTGACTTTTACTTATATTGCTTAAAGCTTCTTCTACTAGACTTTTTCCCAACTGATATTCATCACACATAACTCTGTTAATATCACCTTTTACATCTATAAAAGATTGCATTAATACAACAGGTATTTTCGTGCTTGCATTTTCAACTGCCTCCATTACATTTTTTGATTCTATAGGATTTATTAATAATGCATCTACTTCATTTTGACTTTCACGCTTAATAAGCTCTATCTGCTCTTCTTCATTGTTATCCTTTGATAAAAATAAAAATCTTATATTGGCATTCATTTCTAAGGCAGCTTGTTCTGCACCTTCTTTTAATATCATAAAACTCTCATTGCTCTTACCAGATGATATAACTGAAATTTGATAAGTATTATTTTTATCCTTAAATAACAAATCACAAAAAAGTAATATAAAAGATATAAAAAGTAATATAAGTAATACTATCAAATTTATTTTCTTACTTTTTTTCATATTTATTATCTCCATTATTCAAGTACTCTTCTATTAATATACATGGCATATGAATTCTAACTGTTGTTCCTTCATCAAGTTCGCTAAATATACTTAATCCATAATTATTTCCAAAGCAAATTTTTATTCTTTCATTAACATTTTTTAATCCTATTCCAGATCCCTTACCATTTATTTTTAGGGTTCCACTTAAAATTCCTTCTGCATTTTCTTGTGTCATCCCAAATCCATTATCAATTACATCTATAAATAAATCATTATCCTTTATATATGTTTTAACTGTAATTTCTCCTTCTCCATCCATAAACTCCATACCATGCTTTATGGCATTTTCAACTAATGGTTGTATAATTAATTTCAAACTACAGAGATTTAATGTGTTGTCATCACATTCTATAAAATATTCAAATTTATTTTTATATCGTATACTTTGAATTGTTAAATAGTTTCTCACATGTTCAATTTCATCTTTTAATGAAATTACATTCTTTCCCCTACTTAAACTTATTCTAAACAACTTAGCTAAAGCTGTTACCATTTTTATTGCCCCATCATAATTTTCATTTTCTATCATCCATATTATAGAATCTAAAGTATTATATAAAAAATGAGGATTTATTTGAGCTTGAAGTGCATTTAATTCGCTTTTCCTCTTTGCCTCTTGCTCTTTAACAATGTTATCCATAAGTAAATGCATTTGGTTTACCATTGACTTTATTGCTTTTGCCAAATGCCTAACTTCATAAGAGCCATCTACTAATATCTCTATATCATTTTCACCATTTTCAAGTTTCTTAACACTTTCCTCAAGTTCAGTTATTGGGCTAGTTATCCTAGTAGATACAAAAATATTTGAAAATGCAATTATTGTTATAAATAATAACATAATAAATATAGAAAATATCCCCATATCACTATAACTATACATAATATCATTCATAGGTGTAACACATACTATTTTCCAACCAGTATATCCAACTGTCTTAACAGTAACCAATCTATTGCTACCCTGAAATTTTTCTTTATGATTACCATCTTCATAATCAGATGCTACAATATTATTTTCGTCAATTAAATTTGCATAAATTAATTGCTGTCTTGGATGATATATTATCTCTCCTTCCCCATCTATAAGATAAATATAAGAAGAATTATCCATAGAAACATTTTTAAAAAGCTGTTCTATTCCTGTAAAATTCATATCAACTAATAATACTCCAGAACTTATTTTTCCATTATTAGTTATATCAACAGCCCTGCTTAATGATACAACCCACCTATATTTATAATCTGGATCTATAAATAAATTTTGAACATGAGGAGTAGAAAAATGTAAATTCTCACTTTTACTTTTTGCTTTTATAAACCAATCACTTTGTCTAGGATCAACATAATTTTTTACTTGTGTTAAAGGTTGTGCTGCTATAACTTGCCCATACTCTGAGAATACACCTATACTAACTAATGAATCTTTATTTGCTTCATATAATAAGTTTAGTTCTTCACTTATATCATCAGTAGAAAAGTTAGTCTTTTTTATTACTTGGTAATATACAGCATTTGATATTTTCATCATATTACGTAAATAATTATCTAAATTTTGATTTACCTGATCTATAAATAGTATATTGTTTTTTGAAATTATTTTTTCTGTAGATTCAATATACCTTAAATATAATACTCCTCCTAATGTAATTATTCCTATTGCTGCTATAGCTGTAAATGATGTTGATATAACTTTTTTTATACTATTTAGCTTGTACCAATTTTTAAATTGATTTAATTTAAAATTAAACTTATTAAACATAATGGCTATCTCTTTCTATATCTTGTAGGAGACATGCCAAAATGTTTTTTAAACACATAACTAAAATAATTTGGTTCCATATATCCTACCTTTTGTCCTATTATGCTTGTTTTATAATCTGTTGTATTTAATAACCTTATTGATTCTTCCATCCTAATATCAGTTAAATAATTAATAAAACTTACACCTGTCTCTTTTTTGAATATTGTTGAAAAATAAGCTGGACTTAAGTGTAAAACTAAACACATTTTATCTACAGAAAGTTCATAATCACTATAATTTTCAACTATATATTGCTTTGCCCTATTAACTAATATCTTTGCAGAGTTTACTCTTTCATTTTTTATTGCTTTATTAGCTTTGATCATCTTCTCTCTAAACCATTCTTTTATTTCAGTAATTGAATTTAAATTATTTAAATATAAATATTCATTAAAATTTTCACCAATTATATCTGATATATTTAATTTATATGATTTCATAATTTTAATTAGTGCAGTTAAAACTTCTATTCCATATATTCTATATTGGTTTATAGGCAATACCCCTTTATAATTTATATTAAATATTTCATCTAAAATATTATTTATATCATCATCATTACCAACTTTTATTGCTTCAACAAACTTTCTCTCTAAACTTTCATCAAAATTTAAACTTATAGATGTATCTGGTTCAACATCCTCTATATAAATTACTTTTTCATCTCCTAAAATAGACTTATATTCTAATGCACTTTTTGCATCCTTGTATGATAAATTTATATTACTAAAGCAATCACATATTCTTCCTAATCCAATTACCATACTTCCATTAATAATTTTTTTAAAATTTCTACAAACTTCATTGAGTGCATTTATAAAATACTTTATTTCCAGCTTATCTTTTAGATTTCCAATAACTATTACATTATCTAAATATAAAAAGCTTGTAAATTCACATATATTCTTCATTATTTCCTTTAATATTTTTTCTGCTGATATGGGTAATAGCATATTTTCTTCCTTAAATATAGATTCCTCTTTATTTAATATATCTAAGCTAATAATACCTACTGTAAAATAATTATACTTAAACTCTATTTTTAATTTATCTAACTTTTCAGCTATAACTTCATTTGTTATTTTCCCCTCAACCACAGCTGTTAAAAATTCTTGTCTCATTATTGGCATACTTTCAAGATAATATCTTTGTAACACCTGAATATTTCTTTTTTCATCATACTCTTCATCAAGTTTACATTTTAATCTTTTTAGTATTTCTATTAAATTTTCTGAATTAATTGGCTTTAAGACATATTCAGATACATTTATTCTTATAGCTTTTTGTGCATATTCAAAATCATCACATCCTGAAAAAATTATTATTTTAGTAGATGGCATAACTTCTTGTATCTTTTTTCCTAATTCTAATCCATCCATAAAGGGCATCCTAATATCAGTCATTACTATATCCGGCCTTAAATTATTAGCTTTTTCCCATGCTTCAACTCCGTTAGCTGCATCTCCTACAACTTTGAATCCATAGCTTTCCCAATTAATTTTTTTTATAACTCCAAGCCTAATTTCTTCCTCATCATCAACAATAAGAATTTTATATAAGTCCATGTATTAAATCACCCTCTATCAGCTTAATGTAATCATTTACTTATTATATCATTTTATTGTTTATTTGTAAAAATTATTAAAGTAAATTTCATTCTAATTCTTACAAAAAAACAACCATTTTAAAATGGTTGCCTTAAATTAATTTATAATATTAATCACTATTTTCTTCTATATTTAGATAAGTCTATTGCAACTGCCACTGCAATGATTACACCTTTGATAACTTGTTGCCACATAGGACTTACAGCTATAAATTGTAAACCATATTGAATAACTGTAAATATTAAAACACCACTTACAATTCCTCCAACTTTACCTACACCACCATTAAGAGAAACTCCTCCAACAACGCAGGCTGCAATAGCATCTAGTTCATATCCATTACCATAGTTATTAGTTGCTCCTGCAGTTCTTGCAGCTTCTAATATTCCTCCAACACCATATAATAATGATGCGAAAACAAATATTCCCATTACTGTAGCAAATACATTAACCCCTGAAACTATAGCAGCTTCTCTATTTCCACCAATTGCATAAACATTTTTACCAAATACAGTTTTATTTAAGATAAACCAAACTAATATAACAAATACTAATGCAATTGGTACTAATATTGATATTCCTGGGAAATCACCAAATTGAAATAACTTAGTTTGTCCTAAAGCTATAAAATCCGATCTAACTCCACCAATTGGTTGTGATCTATTTGGTTCCATATCAAAATACAATGAACAAATACCATATACTATTACTTGAACTGCTAATGTTGCTATAAATGGATGCATATCATATTTTGCAACTAAGAATCCATTTATACATCCAAATATCATACAAGCAAGAATTGATACAATTATTGGAATAATTACTGCTAATTGTGGTAAATCAGGAAAGAATTTATTTGCGTAATCAGATGTTTGTAACATTGAAGTTGATATAACAGCTGCTAAACCTACCATACGACCAGCAGAAAGGTCAGTACCTGCAATTAATAATGTAAAACATATTCCAAGAGCAATTATCATTTTAGTTGATGATTGTGTTAATATATCTAATGCAACTTGATATTGCATAAACCTTGGTTGTATTATCATAATAACTACTACTAATGCTAAAAGTGCTATTATAATAGCATTATTAGTTAAAAAGTTCTTTGCTGTTTTAGCAGATATCTCTACTTCCAAATTATGATTCTTTTTATCAAAGAATTTTCTTGCACCATATATTAATAAAGCAATCCCTACACATATTACGTAAATTGGTAAATCATAAAATACAGCTCTATCTAAAGTAAATTTAAGTATTACTCCAAATACCAATACTATAGCACCCATTATTAAAAATATCTCTGAATATTTCTTGTTAGAAATAACCTTTGCGCTTCCCATATATACCTCCACTTTCACTACTTAATAAATTTAGTTGAATAGTTCATAATTTTTACTTCATCTGCTTCATCTTTATTTAAAATACCTGTAACTCTACCTTCGCACATTACCATTATTCTATCTGATATTCCTAAAAGCTCTGGCATTTCAGATGAAATCATAATTATTGATTTACCCCTTTTAGCAAGTTCAATCATAATAGAATAAATTTCATACTTTGCTCCTACATCTATTCCTCTAGTAGGCTCATCTAATATTAATATATCTGGATCTGTCAAAAGCCATCTTGCAATTAAAACCTTTTGTTGATTTCCACCAGAAAGATTTTGTATTTCTTGATTTAATGTCGGTGTTTTTGTCTTTAAATTTTCATTTGATTGTTTTGCAGCTTTATATCTTGCTCCATCTTTTAATACTCCAAAACTAGAATATTGCTTTTGATTTGCAATAACAGTATTATCTAAAACTGAAAGTATTCCAAATATACCTGTTGCTCTTCTTTCTTCTGTTAATAATGCAAATCCTTGTTTTTTTGCATCTTTAACATTATTTATAATAATCTCCTTACCCTCTTTATAAATGGTTCCGGATTCTATTTTTCTCAATCCAAATATAGCTTCTACAAGCTCTGTCCTTTGCGCTCCTACAAGACCACCAATACCTAATATTTCGCCCTTATGTAGCTCAAAACTAACGTTTTTAAATGATCTATGATCACTTGAACATAAATTATCAACCTTAAGTATTACCTCTTCTTGTACCTCGTAGCTCTTATCAGGAAATCTATTAGTCATATCTCGGCCAACCATACGATTTATAATAAGATCCGTTGTAAGCTCACTAGAATTCCAAGTCCCAACATATTGCCCATCTCTCATAATAGTGACATCATCTGATATTCTTAAAATTTCTTCCATTTTATGTGATATATAAATAATTGCACATCCCTTAGCCCTTAGCTGATTTATTATCTTAAATAAATGCTCAGTTTCATTTATTGTTAATGAAGATGTAGGCTCATCCATAATTATTATTTTCGAATTATAACTAACAGCCTTAGCTATCTCAACTAGTTGTAATGTTGATGCTGATAAATTTCCAGCTAATACTTCTGGATTAATATCTAATCCTACTTCTTTAAACAGTTCTTCTGTTTTTCTTCGCATTTCTTTTTTATCTACAGCAATTCCTCTCATAGGAAATCTACCAAGCCATATATTTTCCATTACAGGTCTAAATCTAATAGGATGTAATTCTTGATGTATCATTGATATCCCTAAGTCTAAAGCTTGCTTAGATGAAGTTATTACTTCCTTTTTTCCATCTAATATTATCTCTCCTCCATCTTCTTGATAAACTCCAAAAAGACATTTCATCAAAGTTGATTTTCCTGCACCATTTTCTCCCATCAATGCATGAACTGTTCCTTTTCTTACCTTTAACGTTACATTATCTAAAGCCTTTACCCCTGGAAACACCTTAGTTATGTTATTCATTTCTAATATAAATTCACCCATTTAAACACCCCTTTCGGATAGTTAGTAGTTTTTAGTTAAGAGTTAGGAGTTTCAGATACAACTCCTAACTCTTAACTACTAATTCCTAACTACTTTAAGTAATCTTGATAGTTATCTTGAGTAATCTTTACATAATCAATCCAAATATACTTACCATCAGTTACTTCATATCCTACTGTATCTTTATTTATTTCTTTTCCTTGCGCTGCAGCAATAGCTACATTTACAGTTGCTTTACCTTGGTTTTCTGCATCATTTAATACTGTACCTAAAAGAGAACCATCTTTCATGGCTTGAAGTGCAGGCGCAGTTGCATCAACCCCAACTACAGGAATATATTTAGATGCATCACCTTTGTTATAACCTTCAGCTTTTAATGCTTCAATTGCACCTAAAGCCATATCATCATTATTGCAAAGAACTGCTTCAATTTTATCTAATCCTTGCCCAGTTATAAAAGCTTTCATAAGATCTGTAGCCTTAGCCTTGTCCCACATAGCTGTGTCAGCTGCAAGCTTTTCAGTTTTAAATCCACCATCTTCAATAGCCTTTATAGAATACTCTGTACGTAATGTAGCATCTTGATGACCTGGCTCTCCTTGCAACATTACATATTGAATTACTCCATCTCCATTTTTATCAGCTTCAGGATTTTCCTTAAAGTAATCTACAATAATTTCTCCTGATTGAGTTCCTGATTGTTCAGCTTTTGCTCCAACATACCAAACTTTATCATAACTTTGCATATCGGCTTCTTCAGGTTCACGATTTAAGAATACTATTGGTAAATCTTTAGCCTTTGCTTTTTCTATTATTGGTCCTGCTGCTGTTCTATCAACTGCATTAACAGCTAAAGCATTAACACCTTTAGTTATAAATGTATCAACTTGCTCATTTTGTGTTGGTTGCTTATTTTGAGAGTCAACTAACTCAATCTTCACGCCTTCAGCATCTGATTGTTTTTCCATTGCAGTACGTACTCCAGTCATAAATGTATCATCAAATTTATATATTGCAGATCCAATTAATATGTTGCTATTACTTTCACTCTTTGACTCATCCGTAGATTCAGATTTTTTTGTATCAGCATTATCACTTCCTGAATTACTACACCCTGTCATAGCACCTCCAATCATAGTTGCTACAACTATCATTGGTAATAATTTTTTTAGTTTTATCATATTCATCCCTCCAAAATCTTCCCGTTTTTATATGTTTAATTTTTACAATTTTATTATAACGTTTTCATAAACTTTAACCCATATAAAATTCTTTTGAAAACTATCGAAATTCTTCTGAATTTTTATAATAACTAAAAAAAGTTACATAATATATTCATATAAATATACATGTAACTTTTAAATATTAAACTAATATTTTTTATGATTTTTTTAATATCTTCAACTATACTTCTATGATTTAACGCTGCAACATCTAACTTTAATAGATGATAGTGACAATCACTATCCTTTTATAATTTTCCTTCTAAAAGATTATTATATTTCTTCATAATATTCCTTAAAATTTCATTATTAACATCAAATTTTATATCATCAATTTGAGATATTGGTAATATAGCAACTGAAGTTCCTGAAATAAATAATGAATCTAACTCCCTTATTTCCGTAGCTTTTATTTCTTTTTCTTCTACTTCTACACCTAATTCTTCTGCTATTTTAAATATTTTATTCCTTGTAATTCCTCTAAGTACTGTTTCACCTTTAGCTGTTATAAGCTTTTTATCCTTTATAGCAAAAAAGTTTGATTTACTGCCTTCTGTAATAAAACCATTTCTATCTACTAAAAGCGCCTCATGAGCTTTAGTTTCTTTCATTTTCTCTGCAATTTTAGCTCTAAACTCCGTACTAACTATCTTTAAATTAGGATTTTCTCTTTCACCATAATAAAGAATAACTTTTACTCCTTTTTCATAGTATTCTTCAGCAGGATAAGAATGCATTATATAATATATTTTTAAATTACCATTACTTATATTATATGTAATTTTTATATTTCCAATAGCATTATCATTCTTTTTAATAACTTTAATTATTAAGCTTTCTATTTCTTCTTCACTATATGGAAATTCTTTATTTATAATTTTAAATGATTTTTGCATCCTAGCTAAATGTTCCTTTAAAAACACTGGCTTTCCATTAACAACCCTTAAAACTTCATATATTATCTTTTCCTTATAATCTTCATCAGTAAAATCATTAATAGGATATATTATTCCATTATTTAAGTAAAATTTATTTATCGCTTCCATTAATATTACACCTCCTTTGAAGATTATTTATTTCCATCTTAAAATTTCTATTTCATGTTTCTTTTTATAATTAATTAAATAAGGATTTCCAACAAGGTCTAATAACGGCTTATCTGATAAAGAATCCGAGAACATATACGAATTTTTAAAATCTACTTTTATATTTTTTTCTTTTAAAACTTCATTTAATCTTCTAACTTTTTCTTCACCCTTACAGTTATTACCATGCATTTTTCTTATAAATTTTCCATCTTTAAATGTAAACTTAGTTCCAATTATTAAATCCACTTCTTTTATTGCATAAAATTCCTTAACATAGAACTCTGGTGAAGCTGATATAAGTATTACCATATATCCTTCTTTTTTTAATTTTTTTATCATCTCTAATGCATCTTTATAAAGTATTTTACTTACTCTTTCATCATAAAATGACTTAGTAAGTTTGGCTAACTCTGCTTCATCTATATTTTCTATAAACTTTAAAAAACACTCTTTAACTCTTCTTTCATCATAAACTTTTACTCCATACATTAATCCTGAATATAATGCTCTTGGTAAAAACTTTATATTTTTTATATCTTTAGATACAAGATATTTAAAAAACTCCATTAATGTTTCTTTTCTTGTTATTGTATAATCTATATCAAATATTGCTAGTTTTTCCACTTATTTTCCTCCAAAACTTTTAGTTAAAAGTTACTAATTCTCAAGTAATAGTTAAATAATAAAACCTTCTTCTCCAATTTCATCCTTAGCTACTAACTATAACCTAATAACTTCTAACTATATAAAGGCTGAGCATTATATATGCCTCAGCCCATTTTTATTTATTTTAACTTATTAACAAATTTATTAATTCTTTCTAAACCTTTTTCAATTAGCTCCATTGAAGTTGCATAAGATACTCTTACATAGTTATCTAATCCAAACGCTTTTCCTGGAATAACTGCTACTTTTTCGTTTTCTAATAACTTAGCAGAAAAATCCATTGAATCATTAATTTTTTCTCCATTAATTTCTTTCCCTAAGCATTCATCAATATTTATCATAATATAAAATGCACCTTGTGGCTTAATTATGCTTAAGTTATTCATTTCTTCTAAAGTCTTAGCCATATAGTTTCTTCTTCTCTCAAACTCAAAAATCATTTCTTTAACTTTATCCTGTGGTCCATTTAAAGCTTCAACAGCTGCATATTGAGTTATAGAGCAAACATTAGATGTCATATGACTTTGAATATTAGTCATAAGCTTCGCTATTTTTTCTGTTGCTCCACAATATCCTAATCTCCATCCAGTCATAGCATAAGACTTAGATAATCCATTTATAACAATAGTTCTTTCATAAGCATCATGAGAAACACTAGCAATACTTACATGACTTTCTCCATCATATATTAACTTTTCATACATTTCATCAGAAACTATTATAAGATCATATTTTTTTGCAAACTCTGCTATTTCTATTAATTCTTCTTTATTATAAATAGTTCCTGTTGGATTATTAGGTGTATTTAATATAATAGCTTTAGTCTTTTCTGTAACTGCTTTTTCTAAATTTTCTTTAGTAAACTTATAATAAGATGTTTCATCACTTTCTACAAATACGGCCTTTCCATCTGCTAATCTTATAAGTTCAGGATAACTAACCCAATAAGGATTTGGAACAATTACCTCATCACCAGGGTTTAATATTGCTAAAAATACATTTGCAAGTGATTGTTTAGCTCCTGTAGATACTACTATTTGTGATGGTTTATATATTAGACCATTGTCTTCTTTAAACTTCTTACATATAGCTTCTCTTAATGGAAGTATTCCATTTACATTTGTATACTTTGTATTACCTTCTTGCATTGCTTTTATAGCCGCATTAATTATATTTTCTGGAGTATTAAAATCTGGTTCACCTGCCCCAAAACTAATTACATCAATTCCTTTTTCTTTCATTTCTTTAGCCTTTGCTGTTATTGCCAAAGTTACTGACGCTTCGATTCTTTGTGCTTTTCTTGATAATTCCATTGACTTGCCCCCATTATCTCTTATTAAATTTAATAAACTTTTCTAAATACTCTTCATTTAATCCATAACTACCTATAGATAAATTATCATATCCTAAAGTTCTACCGTGATAATCACTTCCTCCACTTATGCATAACTTATATTTTTTAGCTAAATTAAAAAATTTATTTATATCATTCTGTGAATGACTTGGATGATATACCTCTATTCCTTTAAGTCCAAAACACCTTAATTCTTTTAAAATATTCTCGACTTCTATTTTTCTATATATTTGACCTGGATGAGCTAAAATAGCCATTCCACCAGACTTATTAATTACATCTATACACTCTCTATAGTTTAACCTGAACCCTTTAACATATCCTGGTTTTCCTTGAACTAAAAAACTTCTAAATGCACTTTTATAATTATCAAAATACCCCTTTTTAACCATTGCATTTGCTACATGGCTTCTTCCTACAGTTGAATCTATATCTATTGCTAAATCCTCTAAATCTAGTTTAATATCATGTTTTTTTAACTTAAATAATATATCTTCAACTCTTTTCATTCTTTGAGTATTTAATTCATCTACAACTTCTTGTAATTCTTTATTATCAATATCCATAAAATATCCAAGTATATGCAATTCCATTTCTCTAAATTCAGTACTAAGCTCTATTCCTGGAATTATATTTACCTCTTTATAGTTATTTTTAGTAACATACTGTGATGATATAGAATCATGATCTGTTATAGATATGTATTTAATATTATCTTTTATTGCTGAATCAATTATTTCTTCTGGACTTTTTATTCCATCAGAATAATTTGAATGAATATGTAAATCTGCATACTTCATCTTATTCACCTTTTCTTTTTAAGTGAAATTTTCATTTATAACTTTTACTTAGTTTAAGTTAATTATCAATTTGTTATTCTAATTTATAATATAATATTATAAAACTACGTAATATTTCCCATAATAAAAATATATCATCTTAGTCATGAAATGTAAATTGAAAACACTGAATTAAATTCTCAATAACACTAAGTAAATAAAAAAAGAGATTATACAAATTACTCTGCATAACCTCCTTAAATATTACTCGTCAGCTAAAACGTTAGTATAATATTCTGTTACTTTATCAAACTCAGCTTCTTCTGGAACTATAAGTTCTCCTTCTTCAGTTGATCTGAATAAGTAAACTGATTCATCTTCTGGATTTTGAGCTAATACATATTCATTCTCTTCAAATTCAAATGCATCAACTATTGGACAAGATATAACATTTCCGTTATCATCTTCTAAGTCAACAACAAAGTGTTCATGTTCGTGTTCTCCACATCCACAGTTATCTCCACATCCGTGACTATCATGATCATGTCCACATCCGCAGCCTTCGCCGCATTTATTTAATTCATTTTCCATTTTACATTCCTCCTTAAATGATAAGTTAAACAATTTAATTCTAAAATAAATATATAAATTAATATTGTTCAAACTTAACTAGTCTTTATAATTGTACCCTTATTCTTAGGAAAATAAAAGAAAAATATATTTTTTTTATAAAATTTTAAAATATTTTTTTATTTATGCATAAAAAAGGGGCTTCACTTTTAGTTTTGCATAACATTAAAGCTTTAACCCCTTTTTTATTAACTTATCTATTATTTATCTATTCTTGATTAGCAAGCTTTCTATAATTTTCTAATCTTTCCATTGCATCTGCTTGAGTCTTTTCAAATAAAGCATCTGCTGCTTCTGGGAATGCCTTAGCTAATGAAGCATATCTAACTTCTCCCATTAAGAATTCTCTAAAGTCTCCCTTAGGCTCTCTTGAATCTAAGCTAAATGGATTCTTAGTTCCCTTTAATGTTGGATTATATCTATATAATGCCCAATATCCGCAATCTACAGCTTTCTTAGCTTCTGATTGTGAATTAGTCATTCCTGCTTTAATACCATGATTAATACATGGAGCATAAGCAATTATTAATGATGGTCCATCATAAGCTTCTGCTTCAGCTATAGCCTTAAGAGTTTGATTTTTGTCTGCTCCCATAGAGATTTGAGCAACATATACATAACCATAGCTCATAGCCATCATTCCTAAATCTTTCTTCTTAGTTCTCTTACCAGAAGCAGCAAATTTAGCAATTGCAGCTGTTGGTGTAGATTTAGAAGATTGTCCACCAGTATTTGAATAAACTTCTGTATCAAATACTAATACATTTACGTTTTCTCCTGATGCAAGTACATGGTCAAGTCCACCGTATCCGATGTCATATGCCCAACCATCTCCACCAAAGATCCATTGAGATCTCTTAACGAAGAATTCTTTATCATTTAAAATAGTCTTAGCTATTTCAGCATCACAATTTTCAAGTGCAGTAACTAAAGCATTTGCTCTTTCTCTAGTTCCAACGCTTTCTTCTATATTTTCTAACCAATCTTTTAATACAGACTTAGTTTCATCAGATATATCACTTTCTAATGCAACTTTTACATTATCAGCAATTCTATCTCTTATAGCTTTAACTCCTAAGAACATACCTAAACCATATTCAGCATTATCTTCAAATAATGAATTTGCCCAAGCTGGACCATGTCCATTATGGTTAACTGTATATGGAGTTGCAGGAGCTGATCCTCCCCAAATTGAAGAACATCCTGTAGCATTAGCTACCATCATTCTATCACCAAATAATTGAGTTACAAGCTTAGCATATGGAGTTTCTCCACAACCTGCACAAGCACCTGAGAACTCAAGAAGTGGTTGTTCAAATTGGCTACCTTTTAATGTATTCTTATTCATTGGATTTTTCTTAGCAGATACTTCTGTTGTTGCATAATCCCATGCATCTATTTGATCATGTTGACTATCTTGTGGTTTCATAACTAAAGCTTTGTTCTTAGCTGGACATACTTCAGCACAGTTTCCACATCCAGTACAATCAAGTGGAGTAACTCCAATTGTGAACTTATATGGAGCTTCTGTTTTTAATGCCTTAGCATCAGTAGTCTTCATTGAAGCAGGTGCTTTCTCAGCTTCTTCCCCAGTTAATAAGAATGGTCTTATTGCAGCATGAGGACATACTACTGAACATTGATTACATTGAATACAGTTTTCTGGTATCCATTCAGGAACATTAATTGCAATTCCTCTCTTTTCATATGCAGCTGTACCAGCCATGAAAGTACCATCTTCCATATTATGTTTAACAAATGTTGAAACTGGTAAATCAAAACCTTCTTGTCTATTCATAGGGTCAACTATTTCTTTAATAAATGCAGGAACTTCTTTTGTAGCTGCAACTTCAGTATCTACTGCATCTACCCATGTTGCTGGTACATCTATCTTAACAATAGCTCCAACACCAGCATCAATAGCAGCATTATTCATATTAACAACTTTTTCACCTTTTTTACCATATGATGTAACAACCGCTTGCTTTAAGTATGCTATAGCTTCATCAACTGGAATTATATTAGCAAGTTTAAAGAATGCAGCTTGCATTATCATGTTAATTCTTCCACCAAGACCAATTTCTTGAGCTATCTTAACAGCATTTAATGTATAGAATTCTATATTCTTTTCAGCTATAGTTCTCTTCATTTCTGCTGGTAATTTTTCATCTAATTCTTCTGGCGTCCAAATTGTATTTAATAAGAATTTACCGTTATTCTTTAATCCATCTAATACGTTATATTTATAAACATATGATTGATTGTGACATGCTACAAAATCAGCCTTATCTATTAAATATGGTGATTTAATTGGCTTCTTACCAAATCTTAAGTGAGAAACTGTTATACCACCTGATTTTTTAGAGTCATATGAAAAATATCCTTGAGCATACATATCAGTATGATCCCCGATAATCTTAATAGCGCTCTTATTAGCACCTACAGTACCATCTGAACCTAATCCCCAGAACTTACAAGCTTTAGTTCCTTCTGGTGTAGCATCTATATCTTCTACAGTTTCAAGTGAAGTAAATGTTACATCATCAACTATACCAATTGTAAATCCATTTTTAGGCTCGTCCTTAGATAAGTTAGCATAAACTGCAGCTATATCTGAAGGATTTGGATCCTTTGAGCCTAAGCCATATCTACCACCAACTATAACTGGAGCATTTGCTTTACCTGCAAAAGCACTTACTACATCTAAGTATAATGGTTCACCAATTGAACCTGGTTCTTTTGTTCTATCTAATACTGCAATTTTCTTAACTGTATCAGGAATTGCAGCTAATAATTTTTCTATTGAGAATGGTCTATAAAGTCTAACCTTTACAACACCAACCTTTTCTCCTCTAGAATTTAAATAATCTACAGTTTCTTCAGCAACGTCTGTTCCTGAACCCATTGCAATAATTACTCTATCAGCATCTGGAGCTCCATAATAATCAAAACAATGATATTCTCTTCCTGTTAATTTAGTTATTTCCGCCATATACCCTTCGACTACTTCTGGAATGTCATCATAGAATCTATTTACAGCTTCTCTTGTTTGGAAGTATATATCTGGATTTTGAGCTGTACCTCTAGTTACTGGATGATCTGGATTTAATGAATTTTTTCTAAATTCATTAACAGCTTCCCAGTCAACTAACTTAGCTAATTCATCATATTCTAATACTTCAATTTTTTGTATCTCATGAGATGTTCTAAATCCATCAAAGAAGTTCATAAATGGAATTCTAGTTTTAATTGCAGTTAAATGTGCAACTGCAGATAAATCCATAACTTCTTGAACTGAACCTTCAGCAAGCATAGCAAAACCAGTTTGTCTAGCTGCCATAACATCTTGATGATCTCCAAATATATTTAATGAAGATGTTGCTAATGCTCTAGCAGATACATGTATAACCCCTGGAAGTCTTTCTCCAGATATCTTATACATATTAGGAATCATTAATAATAAACCTTGTGAAGCTGTATATGTAGTAGTATAAGCCCCAGCCTGTAATGATCCATGAACAGCTCCTGCTGCTCCTCCCTCTGATTGCATTTCCATAACCTTTACTGGTTGTCCAAAAATATTCTTCCTACCTTGTGCAACCCATTCATCAACATGTTCTGCCATTGGTGATGATGGAGTTATTGGATAAATAGCAGTTACTTCTGTAAACGCATATGAAACGTGTGCAGCAGCAGTGTTACCATCCATAGTCTTCATTTTTCTCATCTTGTCTACCTCCGCTTCCCTTTTTTTTAAATTAAGCATATAAATAATATGGTATACATCAAATTAAACTATATTTAATTTCAAATATACCATTATTGCTTACATAAAATGTATATATAATTTATTTACTTATTAGATATGAAAGAAATTAAAATTACTTATCTAAACTTAATAATTTTCCTAGCTCTTTAGCTTTTCTTAAATCATCCTGTTCTACAGAATCTTTAACTGCTAATTTTCCTAAAACTTTAAATCCACAATCCTCCATATTTCTTTCCCATTTATCAATAAATTTTGTATCACGCCATCCACATGATCCAAATAATACTAAAGGTTTATTTCTAATTTCTAATTCCTTTAATCTATTAATAAACGGCTTCATATCTATTTCCTCAATATCATCGTTTATCATTGCAGGGCTTCCCAATGCTACTGCATCTGCTTGTAAAACATCTTGAATAGACGCATCTGCCACATGCTTTGTTTCAATTTCTACATCTCCTATACTAGCTCCTTCGCATATAGCATTGGCTATAATTTCAACATTTCCACCATTACTCCAATATATTATTGAAACTTTTTTCATTTTCGCACCTCTTCTACTTTTGTTTGGTTTATTATGCTAGTTTTTCCATCAATTTCATTATATAACACTAAAAAATTTTTTCAAGTTCTTTACATCTATATTTTAAAATTTATTTTCATGAAAACGGTTATATAGTAAATTATTTTTTCTTTATACTATTCACTATTACATTTATAATTGCATCAACACCATTTTTCATTTCACTATTACTCATACTTTTCACTAAATCATTTTTTCTTAATTGTAATTCTGAAAGCTTTTCCATCAAATTATGTTTTTCTATCATTTCATCTTCATCTAAAACTAACGAATATCCTTCTTTTGCAAAAGAATTTGCATTTAATATTTGATCTCCTCTACTACTTTTTTTAGATAATGGTATTAATAGTGTTGGCTTTTTTAATGCTAATAATTCAAATATAACATTTGCTCCCGCTCTAGAAATTATAAAATCAGCATATTTAAGCAAATGTGGTAAATCTTCTTTAACATACTCAAACTGCTTATATCCCTCTAAATCATTTAATGATTTATCTAAATTACCTTTTCCACATATGTGAATAACATTAAAATTCCTTAGTATTTCATTAATATGATATCTAACTTCATCATTTATATTTTTTGCACCTAAACTACCACCTATAACTAAAATTGCATCTTTATCATTTTTAAAGTTACAAATTTCTTTTCCTCTTATTCTGCTTCCCTTTAATATTTCTTCCCTTATAGGAGTACCTGTTAATTCACCTTTACCATCTTTTATATACTTTAAGCTTTCTCTAAAAGTTACACATAACTTATCACAAAATGGAGCAGATAATTTATTTGCAAGCCCTGGTGTTAAATCTGACTCATGAGATACTACCGGTATCTTTTTTATTGATGCAGCTATAACTACTGGTACAGCAACAAATCCACCCTTTGAGAAAATAACATCTGGCTTTTCTTTTGATAAAATTTTACTTGCTTGTAAAACTCCTTTCATAACCTTAAATGGATCTGAAAAATTCTTCATATCAAAATATCTTCTTAACTTTCCTGATGAAATTGAATAATAAGGTATACCTGCATCACCTATAATCTCCTTTTCAATTCCTTCATAACTTCCTATATACTTTATTTCAAAATCCTTCTCTTTTAATTTTGGAACTAAAGCTAAGTTTGGAGTTACATGTCCTGCTGTTCCCCCGCCAGTCATTATAATCTTATACTTACTCATTAAAACACCTCATTGATTATTAATGTATCTATATTAATTATATTTATTAAAATAATATAGCTTTACACAAATTTTTAATCTTTATCTTAATCATTTTTATTAAGATTTTAACCAAATTTCAACTCTTAATTCTAAAATTTATCTAATATTCACGAAATTTAAGTTGTAAATAGTTAATCATCCCTATATATTCTACCACTAACCCAGTATTTTTCCACCTTTTCCTCTAATTTAATATAATACAAACTGTCCAATTGGATAAGCTATTAACATAAAGATATAAGGAGGTGAATTTAAATGGCACAAAACTTAGTACCTGAAGCTAAAGATAAATTAGCTAAATTCAAAAACCAAGTTTCTAGTGAAATGGGCGTTCCTTTCACAGACTATAATGGTAACCTTACTTCTAAGCAATGCGGTAGCGTTGGTGGAGAAATGGTTAAACGTATGGTTGAACAATACGAAAACGGATTGAAATAATAACTTTCCAAAATAAATAATAGGATGCCCTAAAAAGCACCCTATTATTTATTTTGAAATCCTATAATTACTTATAACTAATTGAACCTTTTTATTTCCATTAAATTCATTAATTTCAGGCATACAAATTATATCCAAATAAAGATTATTAGATAAACCATTAAATACTTTATTATACTCAATTTCACCTAACTCATCCTTTATAGACTTTTCAAAACCTTCTATATCACCAAAATATATCCCTTCAATATACAACCTTCCATCAGTTAATTTAAGTTTAAGTACATTTCTATTTTTACCTAGTATTTTTGCCTCTACAACTTTTAACTTTTTCATCCCAAAAGTAGGCTTAGGATTTGCTTTTCCATAAGGCTCTAATAATGCTATTTGATCTATTAACTCATAATTTATTTGACTTAATAATAAGCCCATATCAATTGAAACTTTAGGAATTATATCCTCATCACTTAACGTTGTAACATTATTTAATCTACTTCTAAATTCATCTATATTTTCATTTGGTATAGACATTCCAGCTGCCATTGGATGTCCCCCAAACTTACCTAATAAATCCTTACACTTTAATAGTTCTTCAAACATATTATACTCTTCAATAGACCTTCCTGAACCTTTAGCTCCATCATGAGCCTTCGTTAAAATAATTGTAGGAAGATTATATTTTTCTCTAACTCTTCCTGCTATTATTCCAGCAATACTTTCATGAACATCTTCTAAGTATACAACTAATACTTTATCCTTAGTCATATTATTTTTTTCTATTATCTCAATAGCTTCATCCAAACCTTCTTTTGTTAGCTCTTGTCTTTCTTTATTTAAATCATTAAGCTTTTCTGCTAATTCTTTAGCTTCTATTTCATTATTACTTAAAAGCATTTTTAATGCCCACTCTGCTTGTTCAAGCCTACCTGAGGCATTGATACTTGGACCTATAACAAATCCTAGTGTATAAACTGTTATAGTCTTTTCCTCTAATCCTGTTTCCTTAAATAAAGCCTTTAATCCAATATTATTAGTTGAATTTATTCTTTTTAAACCTTCTTTAACTATTATTCTATTTTCAGATGTTAAATCAACAACATCACAAACAGTAGCTATTGCAACATATTGAAGTAAATCATAAAGTTCTTCTTTACTTACATTGAACTCTTCATAAAGACATTCAACAAATTTATAAGCTACAGTAGCTCCACAAATTTTATCAAACTTATATTCACATTTTTCTTGTTTAGGATTTAAAACAAAATCAGCATTAGGAACAATATATTTTCTCTCACCATTTTCTTCAATAAAAGGTACATCATGATGATCTGTAATTATTACCTTTAATCCTAATTCTTTAGCAAGCTTAACTTGCTCTATTGCTGCTATACCATTATCACAAGTAATTATAATATCAACATTATCTTCACTTGCTTTTCTTATTATACTTTCATTTATCCCATATCCTTCTTTTATTCTATCAGGAATATGGAAACTAACATTTCCACCACATTTTTTTATAGCAGTATACAGTACATATGTGCTAATAACCCCATCTACATCGTAATCTCCTACTATAAGTATCTTTTCTCTAGTAATTATACTGCTTTTCATTAATTCAACAGCACCGATCATTCCTAACATTTCTTTAGGATTATTAAAATCATCTATATTACCATCTAAAAATTCTTTTGCAATATCTAAATTATATATCCCTCTATTAACTAATAGTTTTGCTACTACTTCACTAACACCTAGATCCTGTGCTAATTTTGCAGTATTAAACTTAACATTCCTAACCATCCATTTTTCCAAAAAATCACCTCGCCTGTTTAGTGACAAGTGATAAATTATAAGTTTTAAGTTAATGAATAAAGTCAGCTATCGCTGACTTTAATAAAAATTATATTAAAGAAACTCCCAAAGGAAGTTTCCTACTTAACTTGTCACTTATCACTTGAAACTTGTCACTTAATAATCTTCTAATTATTAAAAAGCATTGCCTTTTTAATTTGTTCTACCTTATCAGGTGCTACATATTTTAAAATTTCAAAGGCAAATGGTATTGCAGCCGCAGGACCTCTTCCTGTAATAATGTTTCCATCAACAACTACAAGCTCCTCTTTATAATTACATCCTACTAATTGCTCTTCAAATCCTGGATAACACGTTGCATTTTTACCATTTACTATTCCAAGCTTACCAAAAGTTATTGGCCCTGCACATATAGCAGCTACAATCTTGCCTTCATCATAAAATTTCTTTACAAGTTCATTAACTCTTTCATCATCTCTTAAGTTTACTGCACCTGGCATTCCACCTGGTAATACAACAACATCATAATCATAAATTTCTTCATTTAAAACTTTATCAGCTTTTATTGTTATTGAATGAGATGTAGTTACTTCCAAACTCTTTGTTCCAATAGTGTTGCAAGTAACACCTGCTCTTCTTAAAATATCAACTGTTGTTAATGCTTCAATAGTTTCAAAACCCTCTGCTAATAAAACTGCAACCTTCACTTTTATACACTCCTTAAAATTAATTTATAGTTAAGAGTTAATAATTACAATTTATAAATTAAACTCCGTAATAAATCTATTAATTTACTAATTACTAACTCAAAAATTCTAACTATATTGTATTTCTATTATTTCATCATCTAAATTAATAACCATAATATTAGTTCCTCGTCCTGCTCTATTTTGAACTCTAATATTACTTACTTCTATTACTTTTTTCTCTTTATTCTTTGTTATTAATGTAATATCTTTACTTATATTATCATCTACAGCTATTTCATCTACATTATTATTTACTGTATAAATTATACTTCCTGAAATTGCTTCATCATCTTCTTTTAGGCTTATTCCAGTAACTCCAGATGCAATTCTTCCCATAGTATTTACGCTTTCACTCAGGAATCTAATTGCCATCCCTTTCTTACTTACAATAATTACTTCTCCACTATTCTCTTCTATACATACAGAAATTACTTCATCATTTTCATATTTAAATTTATATGCCTGACAAATTGAGTAACTTGTGTCATACTCTTTAAGAGAAGTCTTCTTTATCATACCCTTTTTAGTAAAGAAGTACACCATCTTCTTTTCATCAAAACTCTTAACTGAATATACATCTATTATCTTTTCTTTTTTAGAGTATCCATCAACTATATTTTCTAATGCAATTTCTTCTTTTACAACATTTGAAATTAAAAATGCTGGTACTTTATACATATTTCCTTTGTCTGTAAATAATAATAATGTACTTAAAGAGTCTGTATTAACTTTTAGTCTATCATTAGATTTAGCTCTTGCAAATCCTTTTAATTTACCCTTTGATGTTACTCCAACAGTAAATGTCATAAATTCAAACTCATTTATATATTCTACAGTTGTAATTTCATCACTTTCAATTAGATTAAATAACTGAGTTCCTAAAATATTTCTTGGTGTATCTTCTATCTTAGGTAGTTCTAAGCTAAATTTTAATCCTAATTTAGTTTTCACTTCTAAGAATTGTTTATCTTCTTGACTATCTATTAAAATTATGTTTAATACATATTCATTCTCTTTTAATTTTAATGCTTGAATTTTGCTATAACTAGTTTGGAATTTATCTAAAGTACTCTTCTTTATTATACCTCTATTAGTTATAAATTGAACACTTTTACTTCCATCTAATACTCCAACAGAGAAGGCTTCTACAATATTTTCATCATCTAGGTTTAAAGTTTTAATTATAGAATCTACTCTTTCTCCTTTTTCTTTCCACTTACCTTCTGGAACATTTATACCTTTAACTTGATACATGTTACCTTTATCAGTAAATAAAAGAATATTTTCTGTAGTATTAGATTTAAATAAGAATTTAAGCTCGTCACCTTCTCTATACTCTATATCTTCAGCTTTTGCATTTGATCTTTGATAAGTTTTAACTGGAATTCTCTTAATAAAACCTTCTTTAGATAAAGTGACCATAACATCTTCAACTACTATAAGTTCCTCTAAGTCAATCTTAGCCTCACTATCATCTTCTACTATCATAGTTCTTCTTGGATTTCTAAATCTATCAGTTATTTCTTTTAATTCTATCTTTATAACCTTTAAAAGCTCTTTTTCATTTTCTAATATTTTTCTTAATTTCTTTATAGTTTTTTCAAGCTCTGCATACTCTTTTTGGAATACCTTTATCTCTAATCCTGTTAATCTATAAAGCATAAGTTCTAATATTGCTTCTGCTTGAATTTCTGTAAATCCAAACTTTTCAATTAAATTTATACCTGCATCTTTTTTAGATTTTGACTCTCTAATAGTTTTAATAATTTCATCTAAAACATCAATTGCTTTAATAAAACCTTCAACTATATGGAATCTTTTTTCTGCCATGGCAAGTTCTTTTATAGTTCTCTTTGTAACTATATCTTTTTGATGGTTAACATAATGCATTATTATAGTCTTTAATCCCATAGTTTGTGGTTTACCATTTGCAAGTGCTACCATATTAAAACTTATATTACATTGTAAATCCGTTTTCTTAAATAAGTACTTTAATATCTTATCTGCAGTATCATAATCTGCAGCCTTTTTAAGTTCAACAACAGCTCTAATACCACTTCTATCTGATTCATCTCTAATATCAGTAATTGCTTCTAAAGCCTTTTGATGTCTCTTATCACCAGTCATTTCTGATATTGTTTGAAGTATTTTTGATTTATTTCTTCTATAAGGGAATTCAGTAATTACTATTCCATATCTACCATTTTCAAGTTTTTCTATATTAGTTTTTGCTCTTAAAGTAACTTTTCCTTCTCCTGTCTCATAAGCCGACAATAAAGAATTTTTACCTATAAGAACACCACCTGTAGGTAAGTCTGGTGCTTTAATATAATCCATAAGTTCTTTAGTTGTTATTTCTGGATTATCTATATACGCAAGTACTCCATCAGTAACTTCCCCTAAGTTATGAGGTGGTATATTAGTTGCAAGCCCAACAGCAATACCAAATGTTCCATTTACTAAAAGATTTGGATATCTTGCTGGTAATACCTTAGGTTCCATTTCGCTATCTGAATAGTTTGGAACCATATCAACAGTATCTTTATCTATATCTCTAAGCATTTCCATAGCTATTTTTGATAATCTAGCCTCAGTATAACGCATAGCAGCTGCTCCATCACCATCCATAGACCCAAAATTTCCATGTCCATCAAATAAAGGCTCTCTAGTTGAGAAATCTTGTGCCATAAGTACCATTGCATCATAAACTGACGAATCACCATGTGGATGGAATTTACCAAGTACATCCCCAACTATTCTTGCACTTTTATAATAAGGTCTATCTGGAAATGCCTTTAAAAGATATGCTCCATAAAGTATTCTTCTATGAACAGGCTTTAATCCATCTCTTACATCTGGAAGAGCTCTATCCTTTGCAACCTCAACCGCATATGGAAGATAATTATCCGGCATAGCCTCTTCAAGAGGTATTCTTAATATATTATTATCTCTTGGAATGTCGTGTCCCTTCTTAGCCATAATTTAACTCCTTTCTTTTCCTAAAACTCTGCATACTTATACATATAATTTTTTCTTGGCTCAACAACATCACCCATTAAAAGTGATACCATTTTTTCTGCCTTAGCTGCATCTTCAATAGTAACTTGGAAAAGAGTTCTTGTTTCTGGATTTAAAGTTGTATCCCAAAGTTGATCAGGATTCATTTCCCCAAGACCTTTATATCTTTGAATTAATGCTCCTTTTCCTATTTCTTTTTTTACTTTTTCTAATTCTTCATCACTATAGGCATATTTTGATACTTCTTTACCCTTTACAAGTTTATAAACTTTATATAAAGGTGGTTGTGCTAAATAAAGATGACCATTTGCAATTAACGGTCTCATATATCTATAAATATAAGTCATCCATAAAGTTCTAATATGGAATCCATCAACGTCAGCATCACTCATTATTATAATTTTATTGTACTTTAAATCTTCTTCTTTATAATTATCTAAAGTTCCTGTTCCTATTGCTGTATTAAATATTTTAAGCTCTTCAGATGCTAGTACATTTTCAAGTTTTTGCTTTTCTGTATTCATTATTTTACCTTTTGAAGGCATTATAGTTTGGAATCTTCTATCTCTAGCTTGTTTTGCAGAACCACCGGCAGAATCTCCCTCAACTACAATAAATTCATTTACAGTATTATCTTTTAATGTACATACTGCAACCTTACCAGCAAGCGGAGCAGTTCCCTTACCAATTTTCTTCTTTTCAGCTTCATTTATTTTTTTTATTTTTTCTCTTCTTTGTGCTGCAGCAAGAGCATTATTTATCAGACTTGTAGCAACTTCTTTATTATCTTCTATCCATTCACAAAGCTTAGTATATGCTAAATCATTCATCATAGTATAAGCTTCTGAACTTCCTAATTTCGTCTTAGTTTGACCTTCAAATACAGCATTAGTAATCTTAATTCTAACTATAGCTGTCATTCCTTCTCTTAAGTCATCGCCTTCAAACTCTTTATCTTTTTCTTTAACAAGTCCTAATTTTTTTGCCCATTCTTTAAAGGCTCTTGTCATACCAGTTTTAAATCCTGATTCATGAGTTCCTGCTTCTGTAGTAGGAATATTATTAACATAACTTGCAATATATTCAGTTGTAGAGTCTGTAAACTGCATACAAACTTCTCCATACATTGAAATATTATTTATTGATCTTTCACCTTCAAAAAGAATTGGTGTAGGATGAATAGTAGTTTTACTTTCATTTAAATAATCTATAAAATCAAGTAAACCCCTCTCAGAATAGTATTCTTTTCTAACCTCTTCGTCTTTTCTTTGGTCTATAAGTTCAAGATGTATTCCTTTATTTTGGAATGCAAGCTCTTGCAATCTTTCATCTATAATATCAAATTTAAAATCAGTTGTTGAAAAAATTTCTCCATCTGGTTTAAATGTAACTCTAGTACCTGTATCCTTTGTCTTTCCTACAATCTCTAATGCTGTAACTGCAGTTCCTGGCATATCTTTTTTAATATCTTTGTCGTAAGCATATTCAAATCTTTGTTTGTATATATTTCCATTTTGATGCACTTCAACTTCAAGCCATTTAGAAAGTGCATTAACTACTGATGCTCCAACTCCATGAAGCCCTCCTGATGTTTTGTAGTTTTTATTATCGAACTTACCACCAGTGTGTAATTCAGTAAATACCATTTCTACCCCAGACTTTTTCTTAACTGGATGAATTCCTGTTGGTATTCCTCTACCATTATCTATAACAGTAACACTTTTATCTTTATTTATAATAATTGTGGCTTTATCTCCAAATCCATTAGATATTTCGTCTATTGAGTTGTCTAATATCTCCCATATACAATGATGTAATCCCTTTGTTCCTGTCGATCCTATATACATCCCTGGTCTAACTCTAACTGGTTCAAGTTTTTCTAAAGATGTCAAATCCGTTACATCATATTTACTATTAACTTCATTATTCATATAAACCTCCAAAATTACAACCTATTAACACTTAAGTAATAATTTAGATATAATTATACAATTTCATAATATCAAAATCAAACTAATGTTCTTTATTAACGTTTCTTATTCTATCATACTTCTATGTTTATTTAAAATTTTATTGAAAAATCCCCTTAAAGTTCTATCTTTTACGGTATTTAATTATAATATATTTTATATTAAATTAGTAACTACTTTAAAAGTTTTTCTTTTTTGATTTATAAATATTTAATATGTATTCTCTACTTTTTAATATTAACTTATGTATATCTTATTCTCATTATTTCAATTTACAATTGATTTTATTTACAATACTTAATATTTTAATATCTATTAACAAATTAACATGGCAATTTGTTATAAAAATAAAAAATCAAATCACTTTATAATTATATAAACTATAAAGTAATTTGATTTTTATAATAAAATACCATTATTATTTTTTAAGTCGTAACTATACTATGCCTTGAGCCATCATAGCATCAGCAACCTTCTTAAATCCAGCTATATTTGCTCCCATTAATATATTTCCTTCTTGTCCATATTCTTTTGCAGCAGATGCTGAATTGTTATAAATATTAACCATAATATTTTTAAGCTTATTATCTACTTCTTCAAAACTCCAAGACATTCTCATACTATTTTGAGACATTTCTAAAGCTGAACAAGCAACTCCACCTGCATTTGCTGCCTTAGCTGGTCCAAATAATACTCCATTACTTTGGAAAACTTCAATAGCCTCTAATGTACTTGGCATATTTGCTCCTTCAGCAACTACTTTTGTTCCATTTTCAACTAAAATTTTTGCTGAATTTTCATCTATTTCACCTTGAGTTGCGCATGGAAGTGCTACATCACATTTTATAGTCCAAATACCTCTACAACCTTCAAAATATTTAGCAGAAGGAACATAATCTAAATATTCTTTTATTCTTCCTCTTTTAACTTCCTTAATTTCTTTTACTACTTCAAGATTAATTCCATTTTCATCATATATATATCCATTTGAATCACTTAATGCAACAACCTTAGCACCTAATTGTGTTGCTTTTTGAGTTGCATATATAGCAACATTTCCTGAACCAGAAATTACAACAGTTTTTCCTTCTAAAGAAAGTCCATTATCTTTCATCATTTCGTCAGTAAAGTAAACTAATCCATACCCTGTTGCTTCAGTTCTTGTTAAGCTTCCACCATAAGCTAATCCTTTTCCAGTTAAAACACCTTGATCATTAGCATTTCTAATTTTCTTGTAATATCCATACATATATCCAATTTCTCTAGCACCAACACCAATATCCCCTGCTGGTACATCTGTATCTAAACCTATATGTTTACATAATTCAGCCATGAAACTTTGACAAAATCTCATTACTTCTCTATCAGATTTTCCCTTAGGATCAAAATCTGAACCACCTTTTCCCCCACCAATAGGTAGCCCTGTTAATGAGTTTTTAAATATTTGTTCAAATCCTAAAAATTTAATTATGCTAGCATTTACTGTTGGATGAAATCTTAATCCTCCCTTATAAGGCCCTATAGCACTATTAAATTGCATTCTATATCCTCTATTAACTTGAACTTTTCCTTTATCATCTACCCAAGGAACTCTAAACATAATTTGTCTCTCTGGCTCTACAATTCTTTCTAATAATCCTTCTTCCATATACTCTGGATGTTTCTCAAATACCGGAATTAAAGAAATCGCAACTTCTTTTACTGCATCTAAAAATTCTTTTTCATTTCCATTTCTTTTTTCAACTTGTTCTAAAACACTTAAAACATATTCTTTTCCTGTCATAAGCTTTCCCCCTTAATCTTTATTCCTATATCTTTCATTTAATTTTAGGATATGTTTTACATATAAGCATATTATTCAAATGCTTTTTTATATTAACAAATTTTTATGAAGTTATTTGTTAATATACTAATCCTACTTAATATTTTAATACTATTTTGGTAATTTTTAAAGATATTTTTAAAAAAATAACAAAAAAAGTTATGATAAATAAATTTAACATAACCTTTCTAAACCTATTGTTTATTTATAATAATATTTTTTTCTATTAATTCATTAATTAATAGAAATATATTTTTAGTAGAATCATTTTTATCAAAGGATTTACAAGCTTTCTTCATACCTTCTAACTTTTCACTATCTTTTAACAATTCTACTATAGCTGCTCTGCAACTATTTCCATCACTAATTCTTACTGCCATATTATGTTTTAATAAGAATTCTGCATTTTCTTCCTCTTGACCTGGAATTGCATCGAAAACAGCCATTGGAATATTACATGCTAATGCTTCTGTAACAGTTAGTCCACCTGGCTTAGTAATTATTATGTCTGATGCTTGCATAAAGTTATTAATTTCATCTGTAAAGTATATAAGTTTTGTGTTTTTAGGACTATTTCCTATTACTTTTTCAAAATTATTATATAACTTTTGATTTCTTCCTGTTACTAATATTATTTGGAAGTCAAAATCTATATCTATTATGTTCTCATAAACATCAAAAACATTTGATACTCCAAAACTTCCTGCCATCATCAATATTGTTGGTAAGTTTTTATCAAGACCTAATTCCTCAATTACTAATTGTTTTTCTTTTTCTTCAAAGAACACTTCATCCACAGGTATTCCATATGGATAAATACATCTTGAATCTACTCCTTCAGAAATCATTTTAGTAACCATATCATCATTAGCAACTATATATGCATCTACTTTATCATTTATCCAAGCCTTATGCGGAGCATAATCAGTCATTATACAAATTAATGGTATATTTATTTCTTTCTTTGATTTTAACCTTGATACCATCTCTGTCGGAAATGGATGAGTTGTTATAATAATATCTGGTTTAAACTCATCAATCAAAGGTAATAACTTATTGGCAAATATATTGTTAAGTCTAGTTACAAAATTAGCTAATTTATGATCTTTATTAGTTAAATCATATAGCTTTCCATATAATTTAGGCGTTTTAGTAGCTAAATAAACATATCCACCTGTAACTGTTTTATTTAATATTGGACTTATATACAATAAACTATCTACTATTTTAACATTTATATCTTTATTTTGTTGGGTCATATAACCCTCTATTGCTTTAGATGCCCTCATATGTCCGCCACCAGTTGACGCTGACAAAATAAGAATATTCATTTAAGCTCCCCCTAATAATATAATTTCTCTCAGTAATCAATTTACTATTATATCACATAATTTTGAATATTAAATGGCCATTCTCCCTAAAAAAGAAACTACACTTACTCCACAAGTAATCCCTAGAAATATTCCAAATATAACATCTGTTGGATAATGTACCTTTAAATAAATTCTTGAAAATGCAATTAATGTTGCAATAGGACTCATCATTAGTCCTAACTTTCCATTCATTTGAAAAAAAACTGCCAAGGCTGCAAATGAAGATGCTGTATGCCCTGATGGAAATGAGTATGTTATAGGTTTATTTATTAATAATTCATCTTCTTTATTTTGAAATGGTCTATTTCTTCTAACTATGTGTTTTATTATTCCTTCACCAATTATTGTTGTTAATATTAATGCTAAAATAACACCAACCCCAATAATTCTATCTTCAACTTTTAACAACATTAAAACTGATATAATTAACCATATTATCCCTAAGTTTCCCATCATTGTTATAATAGGCATCATTTTATCAAATGTTCTATTTTTACATTTTTCACTTATGTACTTTAAACCCTTATTATCTATTATCTTAAAAAAATTAAGCATCCTCTATTTCCCTCCTTATATTTTACCTAATTTAATATTTCACACATATTAATCTTTCCATTAATTATAATCTTATTATATACCAAAATCCTTATATAAAGTTAATTCTTTATTAACATTTCGCTAATTTTTTTCTTAATGTTTTCTTAAGAAAAAAAATAAAGAAGGAGAAATAATACGAATATTATTTCTCCTTCTTTATTTACCTTCATTTATTTGCTTATTTATATTTTCAATAAATTTTATTTTTTTACCTTTTATATGATAAAGATAAATAGGAATATTAGCAACAATCCCCATCAAAGCACCACATATTATATCCCACATTGTATCATGTAAACTATTATTTTGAGATGCAAATCCAAATAATTGATCAGTTGAAAACTCCCATATTTCCCATATCCCTGCGGCTGCAATAGAAAATATTATAGAAAATAACATAGGCATATATCTTTTAAATGAGTTCTCTACATTACCATTACTTACATGTAAAAAAAAGATATATCCTATCAATCCAATAATAAGTCCAGATAATAAATGTAATATTTTATCATACATAGGGATAATTATATAAAAATCAAATACATTTCCTAAATACATTGCTCCAATAATAAAAGAATAAATCAAATAAAAACTTATTCTTGCTTTTCTTAAAAAAGTTTTCTTATAAACAAAATACATTATCCATAAAGTAACTGCCATTAATCCTATTCTAAAAAGCTTTTCTCCACCTCTAAAAATAAAATCATATATTGCTGTAATAACTAATATTACCATGGTTATTAAATTTACTCTCAATGCTTTATCATTTAATAAACTCATTAGAATACTCCTTTATAAATTAGTATACTTTTTATCTCTCATTATTAAAGCAGAGATAGCTCCAAATACTAGTCCACCAATATGTGCTCCATTATCTATATTACTTAGTGTAACTCCTATAAATATATTTATGAGCAAAACTTTAAATAAATTCATTATATAAGCTTTTCCAATTCTATTTTTATGCCTTATTCCAAAAATAATCATAGCCCCTAGAAGTCCAAATATTGCTCCTGATGCACCTACACTTATTGAATTTGCATTAAATAAATAACTAAATATACTTCCTCCCAAAGCTGATATTAAATATATAGTTATATATTTAATTTTTCCATATACATACTCTACTTCTGATCCAATAATTTTAAGAGCATACATATTAAAGGCTATATGTGCTAATCCACCATGTAAAAATGCACATGTTATTAATCTCCAAGGCTGTCCATTATTAATCAGAACATTTACTTTCGCTCCTAATTCTATAAGAGTATATGAATCAATATCGTATATATTTTTAGATAAAAAAACTGTAATTATAAAAATCAAAATATTTATACCTATTAATATATATGTAACAAGGCTTTCTTTATATTTTACTTTAGAATTTTTCTCTTTTTCTATACTATAATTTAATATAGAAACAAGTGGTTTACAGCTATCATCGCTGTAAACTACTTGTTTTTCTTTTTCTGAATAAATTAACTTATTATAAGGTTTATAAACTAATGTTTCATAACTTTCTGTAGTACATATAACTATATTTAAAGATATTTTTTTTGAATATAGTTTTCCAACAAAGCTCATTGCTTCATTATATACAAAATCACCTTCATTATTTTTGCATACTACAACAGCATAAATAAAATCATCCTTTTCCATTATAGCTATCCATTTATTTTCTTTTAAAGTCTCACTATAATAATCCTTTATATAAAATCCAACTTGCTTTGTTAGTTCACTAAATAAAACATTTTCTAAGTTATTCATTTTTAAATTTCTTTCTCTAACATATCTAATAATTCATTAAATCTATCAATAGTTGCTTCTAATGGCTTAGGTGTAGTCATATCTACTCCCGCTTTCTTTAATATTTCTATTGGATAATCGCTTCCACCACTCTTTAAGAATCCAACATATTTTTCAACTGCATTAGGTTCCTTATTTAATATACTCTTAGCAAAAGCAGATGCTGCTGCATATCCTGTTGCATATTGATATACATAGAAATCACTATAGAAATGTGGTATTCTTGACCATTCAACATCAATTTCAGAATCAACTACCATCTCTGGTCCAAAATATTTAACATTTAACTCATGCCATTTTGCATTATAATCTTCTGCAGTTAATGGAATACCTTTTTCAAAGCTTTCATGTGTATAAAGTTCAAACTCTGCAAACATTAATTGTCTAAATACAGTAGTTCTTATTTGTTCTAATTCTTGATTTATTAAATATAATTTTTTCTTTTTATCAGTTTCCTTATTTATTAAATGATGAATTAATAGTGCTTCATTAGTAGTTGAAGCAACTTCTGCACAGAATAATGTATAACCTGCATAATAGTAACTTTGTTCTTTTCTTGAATAATAAGAGTGAATTGAGTGACCCATTTCATGAACTAATGTTGATACATCATTAAGCTCATAATTATAATTTAATAAAACATAAGGTTTTGTATCATATCCACCCCATGAATATGCTCCTCCACGTTTTCCTTTATTAATATATTTATCTATCCATCCACCATTAATTCCTTCTTGGAATATATCTAAATATTCTTTTCCTAAAGGTTGTAATCCTTCAATTGCCATTTTAACTGCATCATCAAATTCTACTCTTTCTTTAGGAATTTCAATTACTGGAACATATAAATCATACATATGCATTTCATCTAGACCTAATAGTTTTTTCTTTAAACCTACATATCTATGAAGTGATGAAAGATTATCATCTATAGTTTTTATAGCATTAGTATATACTTCTAGGGGAATATCATTTGGTTTTAATGATGCTTCTAATGCACTATTATAATTTCTTACTCTAGCTCCAAAATTAAATACTTTTATTGAACTAGAAAGAGTTGTTGCTAATGTATTTTCAAAGGCTTTATATTCTTTAAATAATCCTTTAAATGCTTCTTTTCTAACTTCTCTATCCTTTGATTTTATAAATGAAGAATAATTTCCTTCTGTTAATTCAACTTCTTCTCCATCTTCATCTTTAATATTTCCAAATTTCATATCAGCATTTGTCATAATATTATGTATAGATGATGGTGCATCTAAACAATCTGAAGCCGCTGCAAGTAACTCTTCTTCTTTTTTATCTAATACATGCGGTTTTTCTTTTAAGATATTTTCTAATAAGAATTTATAAGGTTCAAGACCTTTTAATTCTTCCATTTGTTTTTCTATTGTTCCATCTGGAAGAGATAAAATTTCTGGTACCACATAAGCTGTATAAGTAGCATATTCAGCCATATAAGCATCAATTTTATTCATCATTGCTTGATACTTTGTATTACTTGTATCCTCATCACATCTTAAATGTGCATAAACATAAATTTTTTCTGCTTTTCTTGATACTTTTTCATTTACTTCAAAATATTTTATTAAAGTTTCCCCATCTCCAAGCTTGCCTTCAAACTCTTTAAGTTTTGGTGCTTCTTCTTGTAACTCTTTATATTCCTTTTCCCAAACCTCATCATTAGAGTATATTTCATTAATACTCCACTTATCTTTATCTTGTATTTCCTCTCTTTTCTTTAAAACCTTGCTTTCCATAGCCCACCTTCAGCCTATCTATATAGGCCTCTCCTTTCTATTTTTATTGATATTCTTCTTCTTTACCTTCAATATCATTAAAGGCTTTTTCCATAGCTTCTTCTATTAATTCTATAGAAAGAGATAATTTTTCTTCAATGTATTCATGATCATCCTTATATTTAAAATTAATTAAAAATGTTGGGTTGTATTCATCATCAACTTCTTCAATTTCAAATCCTTCATTTTCAAATAACTCCATATTAAATACATCATATATTGCAGAGTATTCCCATTCTTCAACATCTTTATTTGTATCAAATTTTATATAAACATTATCACCTTTAACATAAAAACCTTTTATATGTTCTGCTCCTTCTGAAACTTTATAGCTTCCAAGTTCCTTTGTTACAAATCCTGTTTCATTATCTCTTTCCATTAATATTAAGCTTGAATAATCCATAATAATATTCTCCTTTGCGTCTTATCTTTATATGTATTTTTATATTCATAATCTAAAACTTATTTTATGAATTTAATTTTAGTAAACATAATTATAAAACCTTTATTATTTTGTTTAAAAATATTTATTTAAAGTTACTAAAATACAAATCCTAAAACAAAGAATGTTTTATCTTAATTATATGGTTAGTATTGCAAATATACAATATTTTCTTTACTTATTTACATAATATGGTAATATATAATTGTAAGTAAGCTTTTAAATCTTGATTTATTAAATATTTCTTTGTGGAGGTTAAAATATGAACACTGTTTCTGCTGTAAAAAAACAAAATGTAATTAAAATAAATCATAAAAAAAAGAAAATACAAAGAAATAGAAAAATCATTATAATTGCTATTCTACTGTTAACATTATTTATTATAGGAACCTCCATAAAAAATATGTATGTATCTTATAGATGTTCTAATTTTATTTATTCAGTTGATTATTATTTTACTCATTGGAAAGATAAATCTCTTAGATTAATAGAGGTAGAATCTATGTCTGTAATATCAAAAGTTGATGATACAATAGAAATTGAAGCATATGGTTTTGCATATGAAAAACCTTATAAAAAAACATATTTAATAGGAACTTTCACAGAAGATGATAAAGGGCGTTGGCATATGAAATCAGTTAAACTTAAAGATACTGATTCCACTACCGAATAGTATTGTTCGTCACGTGGAACTCCAAAATTAATGATATAACCTCCAGGAATTGTGTAATTTGCGTTAAGAATTTATATCTTTCTTTCCGTAAAAACTGCTAAAGCTTCGAAAGTCATTTCATTCCCTCAGCTTCTTAACGCAGTTTCTACTCCAAGAAAGATTAAATTCTAAAACTTAATTACAATATTCCTTCCGGTAATATCATTAATATTTTCTCTTCTACTTGATGAACTGCAATGCCACCTTAAAAGTTAATTATTTGTCATATATATGTAGCATAAATAATTAACTATAAGGTTCAAGGTTATAAGTAGTTACGTGAAAAAAGAAAAAATGAAATATTCTATTTTCTTCTTTTTTCATATATTTACTTATAATACCACATTTATAATTAACAATTTGATATATAAAATATAGCAGAGTCGTTAACTTTTAAGGTGATAACACATAAAATTGTATCTTTCAGCTTTAAAGCCAGTGATAGAGAAAAAATTGATTATATTATCGGAAGGAAGATTATATAATGAACTTTAGAATTTAATTATTATTGGAATAAAATCTACGTTAAGAAGCTGAGGCGACGGTTAGGAGCTTCGAAGCTTTAGTAGATTTTATGGAAATAATAATATAAATTCTTAGTGAAATTATATTCCTTCCTGGAGATTATATAATCAATTTTTTCGGCATCACGGCAATTCAAGCTCTAACGAACAATTTAGTTATATTATGACTCTAATAAATTATCAAATTGTCTACTTACATTCCATGTATGATAATTATTTCCTTCTTTTGAGTGATTTTCTATAAAATCTTGTAGATCAACTTCAACTTCAGTACATTCATCTAATTCTAATTTGACAGTGTCATCTTCAGTGAATTCAATTTTAGTAATTTCTCCTTGTTCTATATCTTCACTACCATAATGAAAAACTACTCCTAACTCCACTAATTTATCAAAACTTTCTATTAATTCTTCAATTTTATCTTTTATCATATATTTCTCCTTATATTATTACTTTCAAAAATATTATATTAAAACTTGTTCCTTTTCCAATATCACTTTCTACAGTTATACTGCCACCATGTGCCTCTATTATCTTTTTACTTAATGATAATCCAATTCCTATACTCTTAGGATTTATAGAATTTTTCCCCTTATAAAATCTTTTAAATATATTTTTAAGCTCAGATTTTTCAATTCCTTCACCATTATCACTTATTGTAATACTAATAGACATAGGTGTTTCTTCAAGTTTAATTTTAATTTTTCCATTAATATCAGTATGCTCTATAGCATTTTTTATTATATTACTTAAACTCTCAGCAATCCATTTTTTATCATGAAAATAATATCCTTCACTAATAAGATCTAGCTCTATATCTTGTTTTTTATCATTTGCACTTAATTTTAATGGCTTTATAGCATACCTTATACTTTCACTAAGTGGAATCATTTCTTTATTATAACTTACTGCATTACTTTCTATTCTTGCATATTTAAGTAATGTTGTTATAAGCCAATTCATTCTGTCTAATTGCTCTGAAGTCATATCTATAAATTTGCTTTTTGTTTCCATATCCATATTTTCATGATTTTTTAATATATCATTATATGATATTAATGCTGAAAGCGGTGTTTTTAACTGATGTGATATATCATTTATTATATCTTTTAAATTAATCTTTTCAGCTTGTAGAGCTTTCACTGCATTTTCAAGTCTCTCTCCCATATGATTAAACTTATTATAAAACACATAAAAATCTCCTTCTTCAAACTTAAGTTCCTTAGAATTGAAACGTCCCTCCACCATTTCATCAGCTCTTTCGCCTAACTTTTTTATATTATTAAATATTGGTGAAATAATCTTCAAAATTAATAATATAACTGCTATAAAAAATATTCCCCATAATAATATTATAGTTAACTTGAAATTACTATAACTATCTTTAAGAATTGGATTTTTTATTGAACTTAAATTTTCATTATAATAATATTTATCTAAAATATTATTTCCTATTGAATAATATTCATCTATATTACCTTTAGTTATTATCGGAACTATTTCCTCTTCTAACTCAGGATTATTTTCAATTATTACACCAACTAAAGCCTTGTTTTGATTAATATATTTTTTATTTATATCATTAAACCAATTGTATGTTATAAAAATGAAAGCTGCTAAAAATACTAAAAAAGTTATAAAGCTAGTTATTACAATAAGTTTTACTTCCTTATTTTTAAATAACCTCATATATTATACCTCCTTAATCTCTTTAGCCCATCTATATCCTATTCCTCGTACTGTTTCTATGTATATAGGCTTTTTTATATCATCTTCAACCTTTTCTCTTAACCTTTTTATATAAACTGTTAATGCATTTCCATCAACAAAGTTCCCATCAGTATCCCATAACCTTTCTAATAGTAAATTTCTTTCTAATACATTTCCCTTATTCTTTATTAAAAGTAATAATAGCTTATATTCAATAGTTGTAAGATCAATAATTTCTCCCTTTTTATAAACCTTATATTTTAGTAATTCAACAATAATATCTCCACTTATAATCTTATTACTATTTTCTTCTTTTTTAGATTCTACTCCTCTTCTCCTTAAAACTGCATTTATTCTAGAAACTAATTCTTTAACTCTTATAGGCTTAGTTATATAATCATCTCCCCCCATATCTAATCCCATAACTACATTTCCTTCTTCATCACATGCAGTCATAAATATTATAGGTATTTCACTATTTTCTCTTATTTCTTTGCAAAGTTCATATCCTGTTCCATCTGGTAACATTACATCTAATAGTATTATGTTAAATTCATTATTTTTATATTTTTCCCTACCTTCACTTAAACTCTTAGCATGAACTACATCAAATCCCTCTTGTTTTAATGTATACTCCATACCTAGGGCTAATGGTAAATCATCTTCTACAAACAATATCTTTATCATTTTAAATTTCCCCCTTTTATCCTAAAATAGGAGCAGAAATTTTTTTCTGCTCCTATTTTTTATTATTTTCTTTTTAAATGTACTTCAGTATCAGTAACTTCTAAAAATATTTTTAAATACATCATTTCTAATTAACTTTTTTTCTAATCGCTCTTTCTTATACTTATAATATGGAGTCATTTATACTACTCCTTTCTTTAATATCTCTTTTAATTAAATCTTCAAGCCACTGATTATTCCTTCTATATTTATTTACATACAATCTAAAATCAACTTCTCTTTCTTTGTCAAATACTAACTTATCATTGCTTTTTATATATTCTAAAGCTAATGAATGTTCAAAATCTTTCATGTATAAAAAGGTCAAATGTATGTTATTGTAATTAAAATATTTTTGTAACATTGGAATTAACTCATCTTCTAAGTCAAACTCAATAGAAACATCAATCTTTTTATCTAATAAAATTAATATATCTATATCACTTCTATTAACTCTCCAATATTCAGTATTATAGCTCCCTATAATAGCCATTGATATAATATTTTTATTAAATATTTTTAAATCTTTTAATAACATAATTCACCACCTTAATTTATTTATTAATATTATAAACTACTCTTAATATTTTATAAACATGTTATTACTCAATATTTCTTATAGTTTCTACTAAACTCATTTTCTTAAGCTTATTTAACGGTATTAATGAAGCTATAAGAACAACTAATAAATTAATTGTAAATCCTATTACAAATGGCTGCCAGTATATTTTATTTGACATTGTAAAACCATAAGAGATCATTTTAACAATTAATAAAACTAATGGAATAGAAAGAATTCCTGCTACTATTGATGAAAATATTCCATGTAATATTCCTTCAAGTAAAACCATTTTACTAAGCTGATTATTACTCATTCCAATTGTACCTAAAGTTCCAAACTCTTTTTTCTTAAGAAGTATATTAAGTGAAATTGTATTCACAACATTAACTACTCCAATTAATGTTACCATAACTATAAATCCATAAACAAATACATTTGCTACATTCCACATTTCTTCTTCACTTTTATACTCTAAATTTATATCATTAAATGTAAATTCATTTTTTTCTGCAATCCTTTGAATATTTTTAGATGTTTTATTAACAGACTTTTCATCTTTTATATTCTCATATCTAAATCCAATAGTTGTATAATAATTTTCATCATACATTTTAGTAAATTCATCATAATTCATTATTATTTTAAATGTTGAACTATAATCATAATCAAAAGGACTTTTATTTATTATTTTTTTCACTTTGAATTCTATAAAATTTTTATCCCTTTTATCTTTATCTAATATTTCATTAAAATCCTCTTTGTCATATCCATCAATAGAGCTTTTCGCTACCTTAATAATATCTCCTACTTTTATATTAGTAAAATTAATATTTTCTAGCTGTCCTTCACTATTATACTTAGCAAAACTATTAACTATTGCAACTTCATTATTTTTTAAACCTTCTTCAATTCGTAATTTATTTAAAGCTTCATCACTATATCCTTCAACTTGTGCATATTCTATTAAATCATTATCTAAACTATTATATACAGTATTCTTATAATCATCAGTTATTGCATCTCCATCTAAATATAAATAAGGTATATATTTACTTGATATTGTGTATACTTCTCCAATTCCATCAATTGATTTTATTTCATCCTCAATTGTATCTTTATTTATATTTTCATAAGCATCTAGTTCTCCTTGTATTAAAGTATTTTTCTTTAAATAGTCCAACTCATCTATTCGTTTCATATTTAATGTAGTAAATGTAATAAACATAATCAGCGATATACTTAATGAAAGTATTGTTACAGTAAATCTCTTTGAATTTTTTCTTATATTTTTATAAGCTACCCAACCTTCAACACCAAATATTCTTTTTATAAGTTTACCATTATAATGCTTAATTTTTTCACTTTCACTATTCCCTTTAATAACACTTATAGGAGAAACTTTTCCCGCCTTTTTTGCAGGTCCTAATGTTGCTATAAATATTGTTATTGAACCTACAATTAATGTGAATAAAATTATACTTAAGTAGAATTTTACAATTAATTGCCCACCTCCAAACATATTTGATATTTGGGTATCTAATATCTTAACAGTTGTCCATACTCCCAAAAATCCAAATATTACTCCAAAAGGTATTGACAATAAACACATTGCTAAACCTTCTCTAATAACAATATTACTTACTTGCTTTGGAGTTGCCCCTATACTTCTTAATATTCCAAACTGTTCCATTCTTTCAGTTACAGATATATTTATTGCATTATAAATCAAAAATATAGTTGCCAAAATAATTATACCTAATACAAAAATAATCATTTGTTCAATTGTTGTATTTATACCTTCATATGAACTTTCTCCCCTTAAAGCTAATAAATCATTATTAATATTTATATGATTAACTTCTCTATCTAACTTTAAATTATCAAATTTTTCATTAACTAAATCACTCTTGTTTTTACTATTGCTTACTGTAAAGAATATATTATATTCTTTATTTTCCTCAAGACTATCTAAGAGTACTTCTCCTGAAAATATTAAATTATCAGTTTCATACTGTTCTTTTATAAACCCTACAATCTTATACTCCTTATAATTATCAGTTAATACCCTATTTGCATTTTCATCAAATTGAACTTCTCTTAGTTTTATATCATCACCTATGTTTACTCCTAAATCTTCTTTTGCTTTACTATTTAAAATAAGCTCTTTGCTACTCTTAGGATATTCCCCTTCTGTTAATTCTGTTGATGTTATCTCTGTTGAATAAATTTTATCCTGTTCAGTTATATAAATACTATTTTCACCTTTTCCTTCTAATGTTAAGTATCCCTGAACTGCATTAGTTACTACACCAATTTTTTCTAAATCAACATCATTTCTTAATGTATTTACTATATCTTTATTAACATTTAAAATTCCAAACTCATAATCCCCATTATTTTCTATTGCCCTATCATACATAAAATCCCTAAAACTTAAACCTAAAAATCCAACTCCACTAATAAGAGATAATGAAAGTATAATTCCTATAATAGTAAATAAACTTCTCTTCTTATTTTTCTTTAAATATTTTAAAGTAATATCACTATAACTTCTCATTATTTAATCACCTCATCAGTAGTGATTTGTCCATCTTCAATAGTAATAACTCTATCTGCAGATTTTGCTATATTAATATCATGTGTAATTAAAATTAATGTTTGATTATATTTTTTTGCACAATATTTTAAAAGTTCTAATACTTCCTTTGAATTTTTAGAATCAAGATTTCCTGTTGGCTCATCTGCTAAAATAATTGATGGCTTATTAGCTAAAGCTCTTCCTATAGAAACTCTTTGCTGTTGTCCTCCAGATAACTCTGATGGATGATGATTTCTTCTTTCTTCTAAACCTAATAACTTTAAAAGCTCATTCATATAATTTTTATCTATCTTTCCATTATCTAAAAGTACAGGCATTTCAATATTTTCTTCTGCAGTTAAAACAGGTATTAAGTTAAAAAATTGAAATACAAATCCCAACTTTCTCCTTCTTAAAATTGCTAATTCTTTTTCCTTTAATTTATAAATACTTTCACCTTTTATTATTACTTCTCCAGAACTAGGCTTATCTACTCCACCAAGTAAATGCAATAATGTACTTTTCCCAGATCCAGATGGTCCAACTATTGCTACAAATTCACCTTGTTCTATATTTAAATTTATATTTTTTAAAGCCGTAACTTCAGCTTCTCCACTACCATATACTTTGCTTAAATTCTTTACTTCTATAAGTGACATAATTGTAATCTCCCCTTCATCTCCTACTATAACTATAGTATAAAATTTGAATATTACATTACTATAAATTCAATTATTACAATTTATTAATATTAGGCATAATAAAAGTGAAGTAAACCTACTTTATCTACTTCACTCATATAACTTACGCTAATTTATACTTGCTATCATTTTCATTATCCCATTCTAATTCACATATAGACTTTCCTTCAACATATATTTGATGCCATAAACAAAACATAAATACTGTCCAAACCTTTCGTGAATTATCTTTTTCACCTTGAATATGCTCATCTAATAAGTTAATCACATATTTTTTATTTATTAATTCATCTACATCTGCATTATTAATAATTTCTCTAACATATTTCCCTAAATCACTCTTTAACCATACTCTTATAGGTGTTGGGAATCCAAGCTTTTTCTTTTCCTTCATATAAGTCGGGACTATGTCCTTAAATGCTTCTCTTAATAAAACTTTTGTATTATTTTTATTTACCTTTTGAGATAATGTTAAACCTTCAGCACACTTTAAAACTTCTTTATCTAAAAATGGTACTCTTACCTCCAAAGAATGTGCCATAGACATTTTATCAGCTTTTAATAAAATATCTCCTTCTAACCAGGTATTCATATCTATGTATTGCATAGTTGTAACATCATCATAATTATTCTTATCACACTCTTCATATAAACTAGATAAAATATTGCTACAAGTATTATTTTCATCATAATCATGTATTATGTTTTTTACCTCTTCATTGCTAAATATTTTAGCATTACCTATGTATCTATCCTTTAACTTGGTAGTACCTCTTAACAAATAACTTTTTCCCTTTATATCTGGAAGTAGTTTGGCTATCTTATTAACTTTACCTTTTACTACTTCTGGTAAATATGAAAATGGTTTAAGGCTATAATATTCTTTATAAATGTTATATCCTCCAAATAACTCATCTGATCCTTCTCCAGATAAAACTACTTTTACATGTTTTCTAGCTTCTTCTGATAATAAATAAATACCAACACAAGATGGATCTGCCAATGGATCATCCATATAATAAGCTACACTTGGAAGAGCCTTTATATACTCCTGTTCCGATACATTTATTGATATATTTTCTATTCCTAAATATTCTGCTGTTTTCTTTGCAAAGTTTAATTCATTGTATCCTTCTACATCAAATCCAATAGAAAAAGACTTAATTTTAGGATTAATTTTTGCTGCTAATGCTGTAATGATAGTAGAGTCTATTCCCCCTGAAAGGAAGCTTCCAACTTCAACATTTGCTATCATATGATGTTTTACGGAATCATTTATAATGTCATAAACATTTTTTTCTCTTACATCTTTATTACTAAATTTATATTTATGATATTTCTTAAATTCTATGTTACCATTTTTTATTGTAAAATATGTTCCATTTGGAACCTCTTTAATTTCATTAATAATGGTATTATAGTTAGGTGTATATTGAAATGATAAATAATTTTGTAATGCACTCTTATCAACACTTACTTTACCAACTAATTTTACCAAGGACTTATATTCAGATGAAAAAGCTATAAATTTATCATTATTTACATAATATAAAGGCTTTATTCCAAAATGATCCCTAGCACCAAACACTATATCTTTTACTTCATCATATATAATAAATGCAAACATCCCTCTTAACTTATCTAAACATTTTTCTTCATAATTAATATAAGATGTTAAAAGAACTTCAGTATCTGAGTTAGTAGTAAATTCATTATTTTTATTTAACTCTTCTCTTAACTCATTATGATTATATATTTCACCATTGAATATAATGGTTCTATTTTCTTTTTTAAACGGCTGATTTCCAGATTCTAAATCTATTATACTTAGCCTATTAAATCCAAATGCGATATTATCTTTTATAAAGTATCCTGTATCGTCTGGTCCTCTATGGATTATCTTTTCCGTTAATTGTCTTATAAATAGTTCATCAGCTTTTTTATTTTTATAATATATAGATATATGACCACACATCTTATAACCCCCTAAACCTTTTAAAATTTTAAAGTGTTTTTTTAATAATTAAAATATGTTTCTTTATTTATTCTTTACATATTTTTTACTTATTTTTCACATTTTCCATTATATCATAAAAAAAATTTATTTATCTAATCTTAGTTATTTTTAATGTTATTTTAAGAAAACATTAAAATTTTTTAAGAAAACACTAAAAATAAAACCTTTAATATAAAAAAGGTGAAGCAATTTCAAATTACTTCACCTTTTTATTATTTAAATTTTACTGATTTATAAATATAAACAACCATACTTCCAATTAATATACTTAAAGCTATAGGTAAAAATACTATTGATATGCTTTTACCGTTATTCATTGATGTAGCTATACTAATTTGAATAAATAAAACTAAAGTCAACATTTCAACATTAATAATTCTAATAAATGTTGATGCCATTGAATATTGTATATCTTTATTTTTATCATTTATTTCAATGCAATAATTACAAACTTCAGGATACTTAGATAATATAGCAAGTCCTATATAAATTATTATTGCTATAGGTAATAATATAAATAGTGTATTTTTAGAACCATAGGCATCAATTTCACCCTTAAAATTAAAATGAATTGGTACTATATCAGGTGCCTTTACCCAATATATAAAAGTAATAACAATTAAAGCTACAACTAAAACTACACCTATTATATCTAAGCATTTATTTACTTTTGCATATTTCCCTGTATTTTTCCACTTCTCCATTATTACTCACCTCTTAAATATTATAATTATTATTATAATCCTTATTTTTAAATAAAAAAAGCTGATATTACATTAAATTACAAATGATAATTTTCTTAACCTTCTTACTTTAATAATACTAATAAAACTATAAAACAATTCCTTCTTGCAACATCATTTTAAAATCATCCCAAGCTACAAACTTTCCTCCCATACTTTCTAAATGATTAGTATGCATTTGACAATCTAAAAATAAATATCCTTCCTCTTCAAGTCTTTTGCAAATACTTATTAAAGCTACCTTAGATGCATTTGGTTCTGTAGAAAACATACTTTCACCAAAGAAACATCTTCCTATATTAACTCCATAAAGTCCACCTACAAGCTTATCACCTTTATACACTTCAACACTTGACGCAAAGCCTTTATTAAATAAATTTATATAAGCTTTCTTCATATCATTAGTAATCCATGTCCCCTCTTTATTTTCCCTAAGCTCTTTGCACTTACTTATTACACCTTCAAAATCATTATTAAAAGTAACTTTAAACTCACCTTTATTAAAAACTCTTTTCATTGACTTTGATATTTTTACTTCTTTCGGCTTTATAATAAATCTAGGCTTTGGACACCACCATAATATTGGCTCATCATCACTATACCAAGGAAATATTCCATTACAATAAGCCAACAAAAGTCTTTCCCATCTTAAATCTCCACCTATAGCCAACAAGCCATCCTCTTCTGATAGCTCTGGCTTTGGAAACATTATTTCATCTGTTAGTTGATATATAGGCATAGTTTTACCCCTTTCATCAAATATTTAATACTCTTAAATTATCACAATACTAAAATCTATGGAAGATTAAATTAAAATGAAGGGGCTGTATCATATTGAATTTATAAATTCAATATGATACTGGTGTTAGTATAAAGTAGTGGACACATTAAATCGAACTAAGTAAAATAATATTTAGTTAAGAAAGGATGTGTCA
>OIFT01000078.1_pt1 | contig 54876 bp, 51 predicted proteins | sample 1582161 | NCBI WGS metagenome assembly OIFT01 (sample SAMN07501037, study PRJEB24779) | human gut metagenome | isolation source: stool | host: human infant | place: USA: Pittsburgh, PA | reverse complement strand
CAAACTTATATAATTTTCAAAGAGCGAGCAATTCTATGAAAAATCAAGCTATTTTTTCATATCAGCTTAACAGATTCAGTTTTTTATATATTTAAAGTTCTTATATTAAGACCACTTTACAAATTTAAAATAAATATTTAAATTCCTATTTTATCCAACAAAATAGGATTACTTTATTTATAATATCCATAATTTTATTTTTAAGTCTATTCCCATATCTCCATCATTTCATATTTTTCTAGACATAAAAAAAGCCTAAGTCCTAAAAAAGGACGAAGACTCGCGGTACCACCTTTATTCCTAAGTGAATCCCCAAACCTTGATTTGGATATATTAACTTACATTTACTAAGAAATGAGTAAATGTTTCATTTTAAACACTTAGATCTTAATTTAAATAACGACTTAGACAAACCGTCTTTGATTACTACTATTTCACCAAAGAAACTCAAAAGCTACCTTCAGGATATTTCATATAGAAGGCTTACAGCCTAGACCTTCCTCTCTTAATACGTCCTATTCCTTACTCCTCTTTATCACTGCTTTTTAATATTTATTTGTATTTATATTATGATATTTTTTTTACTTTGTCAACAAATGTATTATAATTTTAAAATCTATTTAAATTATTTTTATAGTTTATATATAACACTATATATTTTTCTCTTTCAACTACACTTATTAATAATAAATTAAAAATCACTTATTATTTCATATGCTCTAAGCCCTTTTTAGAAAGTTCAAATTGCTGCTTATTTATAGATATTTTTCCCTTCACGATATCTATAAATCCACTTTCCTTTAATTTTTTTATTGTCCTATTTATAGTCTTCACAGATATTCCAAGCTCTTCATATAACTTCTCACGAGTTAATTGAATAACTATATTTCTTTCATTATCTATATTATTTATTTCTGCATACTGTATTATAAACTCCAATAATATAAAATTGGGTGGATAAAAAAGCTTAGCCCCATTTCTTGATGAAGACCTATATAACTTAAAAGCTACCTTTTTAGCTATAAGAGTTAATAAGTTTATATCTTTTTTTATCCACTCTTCAAAATCATATCTTGGGATTTGTAGTAATATACATTCAGTTATAGCTTCTAATGTTACAGATGTTTTTTCCTCTTCAGCCAAGATAGTTACTTCTCCTATAAAATCAATTGGTTCATTCTTCTCAATCATATATACATTTCCATTTTCGAACTCATTTATTACTCTATGCTCCCCTGAACATACAAACGCAAAATAATTCAATTTATAATTCTTTTGATGAATAATTTCACCTGGTCTAACTTTTCTTATTATACAAGTTGATTTTAAATACTCTGGCATATTTTTTATATATTCATTCATTTCAGGTATTTTTTCTAAAAGTTCTTCAATTTCCATAACATTCACTCCATTTTTTTAAATATAATTCATTATAATACGAAAATTTTTTAATAAAAAGTCCCATTTGTCCTTTTTTTATTCTTTTTCCCATTGTACTATTTAAATATAAAATTTATAAAAAGGAGACTAAATCATGGAAAACTATACTTATTCATCTTTAAGCCAAAGAATAAAATCAGAGTATAAAATCTTTATTGTTGCATTTATTTTTATTTTAATTGCTGACTCTATTGGACAAATGAAAATTTCTTTAGGCCCAGGTCAATTAATCCTATTCCCTATATTTTATTCATTATTTCTTGGAATAATATCTGGACCGGATGCTTTTAAAATCTTTAATAAAAAAGAAGTTAAAGCTGCTTCAAAGCTAGTAATTGTTGCTATTTGTCCATTTATTGCTAAACTTGGTATAAATGCTGGTGCAAATCTTTCAACTGTTATTAAAGCTGGTCCAGCTTTACTCCTTCAAGAAATAGGAAATTTAGGAACTATCCTTATAGCACTTCCCTTTGCTCTATTACTTGGTTTAAAAAGAGAAGCTATTGGTGCAACCCATTCTATAAATCGTGAAAGCAATTTAGCTCTAATCACCAATATGTATGGCTCTGATTCTCCTGAAGCAAAGGGAAGTTTATCAATCTATATCGTTGGAGGACTAATTGGAACTATTTATTTTGGCTTTATGGCTACTATAGTTGCTTCTTTAAATTTATTTCACCCTTATGCACTTGGAATGGCTTCTGGTGTTGGTGCAGGTATAATGATGGCTTCAGCAACTGCAAGTTTAAGTGAAATATATCCTGCTATGTCTGATCAAATTTCTGCCTTGGCTAGTGCTAGTGAAACTTTATCTGGTATTACAGGAATCTATGTAGCTATATTTATAGCAATTCCTTTATGCAATAAACTTTACAGTATTCTTGAACCTAGAATCTCTAAACTAAAAAATAAAAAAGGGGATGTAGTAAATGAAATATAAAGAATGGATATTTTTATTATTAATAGCTTGTCTTGGAATTATAACAGCTAACCTTGTAGGTTTTAAAGTATCATTTATAGAATCACTGCCTGGTACATTAGTTTTACTAGTAATATCTTTAATTAGCGTTGTACTTACTAAAGTTCTACCATTTAAGTTACCTATAGTTGCATATTGTTCCATTATAGGATTACTACTAGCTTCACCTATTTCACCTATTTCTGAATTTGTTATAAATTCAGTTAATAAAATTAATTTTACAGCCCCTTTAACTTTAGTTGGTGCCTTTGCCGGAATCTCTATTGGCAGTGATATAAAATCATTTGCAAAACAAGGCTGGAAAATGATAATAATAGCTATATTTGTTATGACTGGAACATTCCTTGGTTCAGCAATTATAGCACAAATTGTGTTAAAAATTACTAATGCAATATAAGGAGCATAAAATGAATAAATTATTTTGTAATATTTTAATAAAAAATACTTCTTATCTTAATGAAAAGTTAGAAGTAATTAGAGATATAAATATAATAATAAAAGATAAATATATACTTGAAATAACTAAAGATTCAAGTAATTATAATCCTGAATCTATAATAGATGGTAAAAACCTATTGTGGATGCCAGGATTAACAGACTCACATATGCATACATGTCAACAATTACTTAAAGGAAAGATATTAGATGAATTACCAATGATTTGGACAAGAATTATGCTTCCTTTTGAAAGTATATTAACAAAATCTAAGGTAAATTTAAGCACAAAACTTAGTAGCTTAGAAATGATAAAGTCTGGAACAACTTCCTTTATCGATGCTGGTGGAATATTTATGGATGAAGCTGCTGAAATTTATATTAAATCTGGTCTTAGGGGTGCATTAAGTTGTTCTACTATGGATAATCAAAATTTGCCGCAATCTATTAGAACTACTACTCAAGAAGCATTAAAAAATCTAAACTTATTATATAACAATTTTCATAATACAGGAGATGAAAGGTTGCAGGTATTTTATTCACTAAGATCTTTAATATCTTGTTCTGAAGAATTAATAAAAAATGTATTCTCTGATGCAAAAGAAAAAAATATACCTGTAGAAGCTCATATGAATGAATATCCAAATGAAATTAATTTCTTTTTAGAAAAATATAAATGTAGACCTATAGAATTTTTAAACAGAGAAAATTTATTAAACGATAAATTCATAAGTGCTCATAGTATTTTTTTATCTGATAATGAAATTGATATTTTAAAGGAAAATAATTCTAATGTGGTTCATTGTCCTTTTAGCAATTGTGGGAAAGGTATTCCCAATACTCCTAGTCTTCTTCAAAAAGGAATTAACGTTTCTTTAGGTTCAGATGGAGCTGCTCATGGTGGAATGAGTTTATTCCAAGAAATAAAAGTATTTCGCTCTATAATGAATTTACACTACGGAGTTAAAAGCTGTAATCCTTCAATAATGCCAGCTAAAACCCTTTTAAAAATGGCTACTGAAAATGGTGGGATTACAATGCAGCATAATAACTTAGGAGTATTAAAACCAAATAACTTAGCTGATTTAATTGCAATTGACTTAAATCAACCTCACCTTTCACCTACTAATAATATAATAAACACTATAGTTGAAAGCGTAAATAGTAACGATGTTATTCATAGCATAATTAATGGTAAAATTATTATGAAGAATAGAGAAGTTTTAACCTTAGATGAAGAAAAAATTCTTTACGAAGCTAAAAAGCACTTTATATATAATAAATAAAGGAGTATTATAATGGATATTTTTATAATAGCATTGGCTAATATTATAGTTGGTACACTAGTTGGTATATCTGGTATAGCCGGATTTCTACTTCCTATAATTTTTGTTGGGTATCTTAAACTCAACTTAAGTACAGCATTATCCCTAAGCTTTGTATCATTTCTTACATCTGGAATCATAGGATCATATAGATACAATAAAAGTGGCAATTTAAATCTGCATTTTGGAATAATAGTTAGTATAGGAAGCTTTGTTGCTGCTATATTAGGAGTAAAACTTAATTCAATGATTCCTCTTGAAACAGCCAAATTATTTTTATATTTAGTTGTTCTTTTATCTGGTTTATCAATACTTATAAGAAAAAATAAAGAAAATAATAATTCTGAAAGTAAATTACTCAATAATAAACTTTTTATAGTATTATTTGGGGTAATTACAGGTGCCATATGCTCATTATCTGGCGCTGGTGGTCCTATATTAGTTATGCCTATTCTAGTTAGTTTAGGTATGTCAATTAGAATAGCTATAGCTGTAAGCTTATTTGACTCTATTTTCATCGCTTTACCAGCTTTCATCGGATATCTTTTCCTTGCTAAGGATGAAACTAATATATTATTATTTTTAATAATAAGTATTTTATTTCAAACAATAGGTGTTCTAATAGGAACTAAATACTCAAACAAAATTAATGTTAATGTTTTAAAGAAAAGTGTCGCTATATTTTCTATATTAATAGCTATATATATGATTATAGGATTGCTATAGATAGTAGATAGTACTAGATTTATCAATAATATTAATTTATTTCAAAAAAGTAGCATTTACTTATACCCATTTAATAAAGTAAATGCTACTTTTAATATAAATTAATTATAATATCTGCTTAATTTCTTAAACTGTTTATACATTATTATTTATAAATAAATTTATTCCCCTTAACATCTAAATTTATTTCTCCACCATCACTTAAGTCTCCAAATAAAATTTCATCAACTAGTATTGGTTTAATCTCTTGATTTATAATTCTTATTATTTCTCTTGCTCCATACTCCTGAGATATTCCTTTACTAGCTATAAAAGAAATACATTTATCATCAAAATTTACTTTAACATTTTTCTTTAATAACTGTTCATTAAATTTACTAAGTTCTTTTCTAGCAATATCTAATGCCATTTCATTGTTTAAATGATTAAACACTACTATTTTATCAAGCCTATTTCTAAATTCAGGAGTAAAGAATTTTTTAACTTCTTCCATTATTGCTTCATCTTTAATTATTCTATCTCCAAAACCAATAATGCTCTTACCTATATTTTTTGCACCAGCATTTGAAGTCATAATTAAAACTACATTTCTAAAATCAGCTTTTCTTCCTTGATTATCACTTAAAGTAGCATAATCCATAACTTGAAGTAAAACATTTAATATATCTGGATGTGCTTTTTCAACTTCATCTAATAATAAAACACAATATGGATTTTTTCTAATTGTATCAGTTAAAAGCCCGCCCTCTTCATATCCAACATATCCTGGAGGAGCTCCTATAAGTTTTGCTGCTGCATGTTTCTCTGCATACTCACTCATATCAAATCTTATAAGCTTAACCCCTAAGCTATCTGCTAAAGTCTTTGACAGTTGGGTCTTACCAACTCCCGTAGGTCCTACAAATAAAAGCGAACTTATAGGCTTGTTTTCTTCATTAAGTCCAGCTCTAGACATTTTAATACATCTTACAACTTCACGAATTGCTTTATTTTGTCCAAATATATTTTTTTCTAAATTATTTTCTAGCTCTTTTAAAGATGATATTTCATCCTTTTCAACTGTATTCTTTGGTATATGACACACTTTTGAAATAACTTCCTCAATTATTTTTTCATCGATTATTTTCTCATTAGAATTTTCTCTATTCATTGAAATATATGATCCAGCTTCATCAATAATATCTATTGCTTTATCTGGTAAAAATCTATCATTTATATATTTACTACTTAATTCCACAGCTAATTTAATTGCTTCATCAGTATATTTTACATTATGATAAATTTCATAATTATCCTTTAAACCTTGAATAATTTTAATTGTTTCTTCCACCGAAGTTTCCTTAACTTCTATTGTTTGAAACCTTCTAGTTAATGCTTTATCTTTCTCAAAATATTTCTTATACTCATCAAAGGTTGTAGCTCCTATAAACTTTATCTTTCCTTCCATTAGATATGGCTTTAAAAGATTAGATGTATCTAAAGAGCCACCACCAATTGCACCAGCTCCTACAATTGTATGTATTTCATCAATATACACTATAGGATTTTCATGTTTACTAACTTCATTTAGCACCTTTTTTATTCTTTCTTCAAAGTCTCCTCTATACTTAGTTCCAGCTAGAGTAGCTCCAATATCTAATGAAAAAATTTCTGCATTTTTTATTTTTCCAGGAACTTTTCCTTCATTTATAAGTCTTGCTAATCCAAGTGTTATAGCTGTTTTCCCTACTCCTGGCTCCCCTATATGAATAGGATTATTTTTAGTTCTTCTACAAAGAATTTGTATTGTCCTATTTAATATATCATCTCTTCCTATAAGTGGATCAGTATACTCATGCTTGACATATTCATTTAAATTACTAGTAAACTTTTTAATAAGAGATTGCTTTTCACCCTCATCTTTTTCTAAATTATTATTTAACTCTTCATCTACTATATCAGTATCAAATTCTTCATAAGTTAGTTCTTCTTCATTAACATAATAAATATTTTCTGAACCCTCATGACAAAGCTTATATAGTAAATCTCTTTTTTCTAATCCCTGCTCTAATAAATAATACTGAGCATAACTATTATCTAACTCATAAATAGCAGCAATAATATGCTCCATAGAAATATTATTGTTACTTGCATAAATTGCCTGTTCACTTGCTCTTAATATAACTTGTTGAAAGTTATAGCTTTCTTGAATATTTCCATTTTCATCTTTATCTATATAATTATTTAAGTATTCCATTAGATTACTTCTTAACTCATCAACATTCCCTTTTAACTCTTCTATAACCTCTATAAATCTCTCTTGAAACGTAATTGCATATAATATATGTTCTACAGTTACTAGTTCATGTTTATTTTTCTTTGCAACTTCATATGCTTCTACTAAAATATTATTTACTTCTCTTGTTATTTCCATATATTAAGCCTCCTCAATAGTTATATTAAACGGGAAACCTTCTTCTTTAGCCATACCTAATGCAATTGCTACTTTTGTTGTTGCAATATCATAAGGATAAACTCCAACTATTCCTCTTCCTATTTTATGAACATCCATCATTATTTTATTTGATGTATTTATATCTTTTTTAAAAACAGTCATTAATATATTAACTACAAACTCCATTGTAGTAAAATCATCATTATACATAACAACCTTATAATGTTTTGGTTTTTTTACTTTTATTTTTTCTTTATTTATTGTAGAAATACCATTTTCCATATATTTATCTCCTATACAATCACTATATAATTTTCTTTTACTCTTATTATATTAATGATACTCATCAATATCAACACTAGTAAGACTACTTTAAGTTAATATAATTTATATTCTATTAACCTCTTAATTTCTAATATAATTTTATAAAAAATAGGACTGTATAAAAATAGCCAATCCCTAAAAATTAAACTTGTATAATAGAATTATACAATCATAATATTAAAACCAGTAAAAATATTAATTTCTACTGGTTATTTCTTGTTCGGAGTTTTCACAGTATTTTTATAATTTTTATAGTTTTGAGAAAACTCCATTTTTTTATTTAATTATTTTATATAATTATTTATCTTGCATCCATTCATATGTCTTATAACTCTTTTTATTATGAGCATGAGCACCTATTTTTTCTCCATTTTCTATTCCAACTTCAGAATTTCCAGTTGGATCAATTTTTCTTAATTCATTTTTAGACTTAGGTCTATCTTTCATTCTATTTTTATTATTATCCATAATATTTACCTCATAACATAATAATTTAATTTGCCTTTAATTGTATGAAATACAGTTTTAAACTCTTCTTCATTTTCATAGAATAATTTAGTTAAATCTTAAAGTCAGTTGGGTCATATATTTTTGCTTTAGGTTCTCCAAAACACGCTTTTACACTTTCTACTTGTGGATTATGATTTACATTTTTGTGTTGATGTTTTGTCTTTTTCATCTTGTTTCCCATAATATCACCTCACTAATATTCTTTCCTTATCATTATCTATTATCCTATTAGATGTTTTCCATTTGTTCTTATTTTTAGTTTAATACTTATTTACGAGTATATTAAATAAAAGTATAATTTATATTATTTTCTTCTTAGTTAAAAGTTATTTATAATTATACTCTTATTATGTACCAATTTATCTGATAAAGAAATTAATATGCTAAAATAAGCCACAGTATACAAGTTTGATACTGTGGCTTATTTTTATACAGGCTTTTTCTTATAAAATTCGTTATATATTTCTTTTGTATATCCATAATCAATTAATACTAATCTATTTTTTATCTTACCCCAACTTGTAAATTTATATAAATCTGCCCAAACTAAATTATGTCTATCATGAATCTCTTTAATAAATTTATTATTACTTAATTCTCTTTTGTTTTTTATTTTAAAATAATTTAATAGTTCCCCCTCACTTTTAATATTATTAGCTTTTTTCATAATTAAATATCTATAATCATTAGATATAAAGTAAACTTTTGCAAGTAAAGAAGAATTATCATTATTTGAAATTAAAAACTCTGCTTCATTTTGTGCTATCCCTTTAATATTTCTAGCAATTTTTATTACAAATCCATTATCTAAATCATATACCTTTCTTGCTGAACCTGCACCTATATATCTATATCTGTCATGTTCTATTCCATATAAAATATGATAAATATCAATATACATACTAAGCACCTACTCTTTTGTATAAAATCAGAATACTTACAAAGCACTCTACATATTTATATTATTCAATTACTAATTAATATGTTCTTAGATTGTTAATTCATAGTTATCAACATATTTTCAATAATATTTTTCTTTCTGTAATATTACGAACTATTCAATTTTTATATTTTAAGTTAATGTTAAATAAAAAAATAAGACTTATCAAACATCATATTAGTTTTTAAACATTTAATGATATCTAATAAGTCCATTACATTTTTAATTTTCTCTCCACTTTGTCCTATTAACTAAGTCTTCAACTAATTCATGACTCATTTTTGGATTTATTGTTTCCTCATGAGTAATTGTTATTATTGACATGGCTACTGAATATTTAAGTGTATCCTTAATATTTAAATTATTTATATATCCATATCCTATTCCAGCCACAAATGAATCTCCAGCTCCAGTTACATTTTTTACATCTATTGACTCACAACAAGCTAAGGTTCCCTCTTCACCTTCACTAGTTATATAATATATTCCATCTGCATCTAAACTGATAAATACATTTTTTACACCTTGTTCTATAAAGAATCTCCCTGCTTTTCTTAAATCATCATTAGTTTCAATTTTAAATCCACATAAAGCCTCTGTTTCAAATCTATTTGGCTTTATAGTATGGAAATATTTCACTAAATGACGAATTTTTTTTGCTTTCTTTGCAGACACAGGATCTAAGATAAATTTACTTTTTCCTTGGTATTTTTTTAATATGTACTCTAATAAAATTGGATTATCTGAATCAACAATTGTATATTCAGCATTTTCAAAAACTTCATGTTTTCCATCTACAAACGCTTCATCCATTTTATTTAAGCTTTCCATATCCACAACTGCTGATTCCATCTCGCCTTGATGATTTAATATTGCTAGATATGTCGGAGTGCTTTCTCCTTCTAAAAAAAGAGAATTCTCCATATTATATCCAAGTTTTCTAGAGTGCTCTAAAATACTCTTCCCATTTTCATCGTCTCCTAATGTAGAAATAAATTGTGTATTTACTCCAACTCTTGCTAAATTTTCAGCTATATTTCTACAAACGCCCCCAAAAGATATTTTTATATGCCCTGGAATTGAATCTCTTTGTGCATAACTTCTTCCACAAAAACCAAAAATATCAACTATTGATGCCCCTAAAACTAATATATATGGATTATTATCATTCATACTATCTCTCCTGCTACAAATTCAACATATTAAAACATAAATACATTATAGTAAAGACATCAAAAAAAATAAAGAGGAAAATAAAAAAATGTAGATTTTTTTATTTCTCTTTATTTTTTTCTATATATTGTTAGTTGTTAAATTATTTATATCTATTTTTATTTCATTTCTACATTTATATTCACTTTGTGCTATATTCATATTTTTAAATGCAACTGACATCATTAATTTAATTCTATTTATTTGATTAACTTCTGATGCTCCTGGATCATAATCTATTGCTACAATATTTGCAGAAGGATATTTAGCTTTTAATGATTTTATCATACCTTTTCCTGTAACATGATTAGGCAAACAAGCAAATGGCTGAAGACATACTATATTATTTACATCACTTTCAATTAATTCAATCATTTCTCCAGTTAACAACCATCCTTCACCAGTTTGATTACCTAATGAAACTACTTTTGATGCCTTATCCGCAAGATTATTTATTGAAGTTGGACTTCCAAATCTTTCACTTTTTTCTAATTCAGTTATTACGACTTTTCTAAATGCTTCAATATAAGTAATAGCTATATTGCATGCTTTTTTAACAAATTTGCTCCTAGATAGATATTTACTTTTAAATTCAGAGTTATAACAACAATATAAAAAGAAATCTAATAATTCAGGAACTACAACTTCTGCTCCTTCACTCTCTAAAATATCAACAATATTATTATTTGCTGTTGGATGATATTTAACAAGTATTTCTCCAACAATTCCAACCTTAGGCTTTATAACATCATTTATTTCTAATTTATCAAATGCTTGTACTATATTTTTTATATTTTCATTCATTTCTCTTTTATTTCCACTAGAAATATTTTTAAGTGCTTTTTCTCTCCAAAATTCATATAATTCATTTGCTGATCCATGAACTTTTTCATAAGGTCTTACTCTATAAAGTACTCTCATAAATAAATCTCCATATATAATTCCCATCATAAGCTTCTTAATAAAGGAGTAATTTATACTAAATCCAGGCTGCTTTTCCATACCTAGTACATTTAACGATATTATAGGTACATATTCAAAACCAGCTTCTCTTAATCCCTTTTTTAAAAATCCTATATAATTAGTGGCTCTACATCCACCACCTGTTTGACTTATTATTACAGCTGTTTTTTTAGGATCATACTTTCCAGATTTTAATGCATTTATCATTTGCCCTATTACTAAAATAGAAGGATAACATGCATCATTATTAACATACTTTATCCCTTCATCTATAGCTTCTTTATCATTTGCAGGTAATACATCAAGATTGTATCCTTCTTCCCTAGCAGCCCTTTCTATAAATTGAAAGTGCATTGGAGACATTTGAGGTGCAAGAATTGTCCAATCCTTTTTCATTTCTTTTGTAAATAACACTTTACTATATTTATTATCAATAGCCTTAAGTTCTATTTTATTTTTTTCTCTTTCTTCCATAGCAGCTTTTAGTGATCTAATTCTAATTTTTACTGCTCCTAAATTACTTCCTTCATCTATTTTTATTAATGTATACATCTTACTTTTTGAGGCTAATATCTCTGAAACCTGATCACTTGTTACAGCATCTAATCCACATCCAAAAGAAGTAAGTTGTACTAACTCTAAATCATTTCGTTCCTTAACAAAAGCTGCTGCTCTATAAAGCCTAGTATGATACATCCACTGGTCTACAACTCTAATAGGTCTCTCTAAATTTCCTAAATGTGCTACACTATCTTCAGTAAACACAGCCATATTAGATGAAGTGATTATATCTGTTAACCCATGATTTATTTCTTCATCTATATGATAAGGTCTTCCACTTAAAACTATTCCCTTCATATTATTTTCTTCAATATATTTTAATGTTTCTTCACCTTTTTTTCTTATATCATTTATTACATTTTCTCTTTCATCAAATGCAGCATCTACAGCTCTTTTAGCTTCTTTCATTGTTATATTATAGTCTTTAAATACATCATAAATTCTCTTATATAACTTTCCCTTATTGTCAAGGGCTAGGAATGGTGAAATATATTTTATACCTTTCACTTTCAATTCATCTATATTATTCTTTATCACTTCAGGATAGGATGTAACAACAGGACAATTATAATGATTGTTTGCTTTATTATCCTCTTTATATTCATAAGGTATACAAGGATAAAATATGGTTTTTATCCCACTATTTATCAATGACATTATATGACCATGACTTAACTTTGCTGGATAACATACTGACTCAGATGGTATTGTTTCTATTCCTAAATTAAATATTTTTTTACTTGAAACTGGAGAAATTATAACTCTAAACTTTAGTTCTGTTAGAAGAGTAAACCAAAATGGATAATTTTCATAAATATTTAAAGCTCTTGGTATACCAATTTCACCTCTTGTTGCTTCCTCTTTTGATAATGGTTCGTAATTCAGTATTCTTCCTAATTTATATTTATATAAATTAGGAGCTTCTATTTTTTTATGGTTATTACCTAATGGTTTTTCACATCTATTTCCCGTAATATATTTTTCATTATTCTCAAATTTATTAATAGTTAATAAACAGTTATTTCCACAGCCCCCACATCTAGAACAAGTAGTTTTAAAATTAAACTTTTCTAGATTATCCAATTTTATTAAAGTAGATACATCTCCTTTTTTATAACTCTCCTTACCTATTAGTGCAGCTCCATAAGCTCCCATTAACCCGGCTATATCAGGCCTTATAACATTAGCACCTGTTAGTTTTTCAAAGCTTCTTAATACACCATCATTATAGAATGTTCCACCCTGAACAATTATATTTTTACCCAACTCATCAAAATTTCTAATTTTTATAACTTTATATAGTGCATTTTTTATAACTGAATAACAAAGTCCCGCTGAAATATCTCCAACACTAGCCCCTTCTTTTTGAACTTGCTTTACTTTAGAGTTCATGAATACTGTACACCTAGATCCTAAATCAACTGGCTTTTTAGCTTTAACTGAAAGCTTTGCAAATTCATCTATAGAAATATTTAATGACTTACTAAATCCTTCTATAAATGAACCACATCCTGATGAGCAAGCTTCATTTAATAATATATTATTTATTACTCCATCTTTAATCATCAAAGCCTTCATATCCTGCCCACCAATATCTAAAATAAAATCTACATTAGGCATAAATGATTTTGCACCTTTAAAGTGGCAAACTGTTTCTATTTCTCCTATATCTACTCCTAAAGCAGCTTTTATTAATTCTTCTCCATATCCAGTTACTGTAGTTTTGGCTATAGTTATATTGCTATTAAGATTTTTATATAAATCTTTTAATATATCAATTGTTTTATTTAATGGACTACCCTCATTATTATCGTAACTAGAGTATAACAATTCATTATCTTCACCTATTACTACTAATTTAGTAGTTGTAGAACCAGCATCTATGCCTATAAATATATTTCCTGAATAATTATATATTTCACCTCTTTTGGCTTTATTAGACGAATGTCTATTTAAAAATTCTAAATATTCTTCTTCATCTTTAAATAGTGGTAGTAAATTATTCTGTGTTATCTCTTTACAATTGACATTATCTAAATTATCTATTAGCTTCGCTAAAGTTATAACTTCTTTGTTTTCTGATAGTAATGCTGCACCAATAGCAACATATAACTCTGAATTTTGAGGTATAATATACTCTCCTTCTTTTAAATTCAAAGTCTCTATGAATCTTTTGGTTAGTCCATCAAGGAAGTGTAATGGTCCTCCTAAAAAAGCTACATTACCACGTATTGGTTTCCCACAAGCTAGACCACTTATAGTTTGATTTACAACAGCTTGAAAGATAGAAGCCGCAATATCACTTCTTTTTGCACCTTCATTAATAAGTGGCTGAACATCTGTTTTTGCAAAAACACCACATCTAGATGCTATTGGATAAATAATAGTTGCATCCTTAGATAATTTATTTAATCCTTTTGCATCTGTGTTTAATAATATTGCCATTTGATCAATAAATGCCCCTGTACCACCTGCACAAGTTCCATTCATTCTTTGATCTACTCCATCTTTTAGATATGTTATTTTTGCATCCTCACCACCAAGTTCAATTACAACATCAGTTTTATGTAAAAACTCTTCAACAGCTCTTGTACATGATATAACCTCTTGTTGAAAATCTGCTTTCACCCATTCTGCTGCTGCAATTCCTCCTGATCCTGTAACTGTTACTTTTAAATTAACATTGCCTAACTCCTCAATACACTGTTTTAATGATTGCTTTAAAGTTGTTTTTATATCTGAAAAGTGTCTTTTGTAATCACTATATATTACTTTATTATAATAATTTAAAACTACGATTTTTATTGTTGTTGAACCTACGTCTATTCCTAATTTGAAATATTTCATTTTTACCACTCTTCCCAAATTTTATTATACAAAACAATTATACCACATTTTTAACTTATTAACTAAATCTGTAAATCAATTTAACATAATACTTTTTAATGAATAATATTATATTTTATAGACAATAATTAAAATATCGTAGTAAACACTTAGGAGGGTATTATGAGCTACTTTAATGAAGGAAATAAATATTATAATAATAAAGATTACTCTAAAGCAATTTCAAACTATATAGAGTCAATTGAAGCTGGCGAAAATGAAAGTTGTGCTTATTACAACGCTGGTGTATGTTATATAAAACTTAAAGATTTTAATTCAGCTATTAATATGTTAAAAAAAGCACTATGTATACAAAAGGAAAGCAAATACTATTTCAATTTAGCATATTGCTATGCAATGCTAGAAAATACTAATAAAGCGTTAATTTACTTTAATAGAGCATGGGCCCTAGATGCTTCGGATAAAGATTGTGAAAAAGCAATAAATTTAATAATATCTAAAAATAAAAAAGCGCTATAAAAGCGCTTTTCTTTTACCATTCTCCTGCAATACTATCAATAATATGGTCATCATAAAAATCATCATTATTGAAATAATCACCAGCTAAATAAAATGTAGTATCAACTGGTATCCATTCTTCTATTTCACTTATATATACTTCATTCCATGCATGAGGCCCATACTGCGAACCATCATATGCACTTCCTGTTAACAATCTAACATTTAAGTTAACAGCTCTTGCCATAGCTACATAAAGACATGAATAATCAAAACAAATTCCACTTCTTTCTTTAAATGCTGTTATTGCTCCACTATCTTCTACCTTTTCATTATTTAATGCTTTTTCTGCTCTATCATAATCATATTCCAAATTACTACCTATCCATGAATATAATATTCGTGCTTTATCCATATCATTGGTAACATTTTCAGTTAACTCTCTTGCCATAGCATCAATTTCATCAGTAGACATAACACCCTCTTCTAATGTTACTCCATTATAATATATTATTATATTACTAGTTGGAAGAAAACTCTCAACTATCTCCTCTGTAAGTTTACCACTATTCCTTTCTAATATATATGATAACTCAGTATATATTTTATTTTCTTTAAAGATTTCTACTGTATTATAAATTCCTATTGTATTATTATAGGTAATTATACCTACAAAAATAATTGATAAAAATATAATGCTCTTTATAGTGCCTAAAATAGATGATAACCCCACTAATAGAAAACTATTTTGTCTATTTATATTAAAAAACATAGGAATTAAAATTGATTTTAAAACCTTATATAAAATAATTTGAATCAAAAAGAATAAAACTACAAGTAATACAATTTTACATATATCATTATATATTCCACTTAAATTAAAATTTACCGTAGTTATTCTTGTAATACCTTCAAGTATTACATCTATTTTCAATGCTATTAATAAAATACTTATCAATATAGAAAAATAATAAAGAACCTTTTCTAACGAAAAACTTACCGTTCGTCTTTTAAGTGTATTTTTAACACTACTAGTAATACCTAATATTATTATAAATAAACATATAGTATAAGAGAGTATTTCATTCATTAAGATTTCTCCTTTATTCTAAATCTTCTGATTTGATTACAGATTTAACAACATCTTTAATCAAATCATAATCATACCCCTTCCCCATTAAAAATCTATATAATTTCTGTGATAGTTTATATTCATCACTTTCTCTTTTACTTAAAACTTTGTATTTCTTTAATGCCATCTCATGTACAACTTCTCTTATCTCATCTTTATTTAGTTTTTCTAGTTCTTCCTCAATTATATTTTCATCTATTCCCTTTTGCATAAGTGTATATTTAATCTTCTTTTGTCCTTGATTTCTAGCTCTGTCTTTTACATACATCTTTGCATAATTGATATCATTTAACAAATTATACTCTATTAAAAAATTTATTGTTCTTTTAATTATATGGTCTTCATATCCCTTTAATGCTAATTTATCTCTTAACTCTTTTTCACTTTTATAGGTTCTTTCAATTACTCTAAGAGCTGAATTTTTACACTTTATATAATTGTCTTCATCTGCTATCTTTTTCAATCTTTCAACATTAATTTTATCTTTAACTTTTAAGTTTTCCTTATAAACTAACTCTGCACTTATAGAAAAAGCATACTCATCATCAATATAAATATTTACTCTTTCTTTATTTCTTTTGCCTAATTCAATTTTAGTTATCATATTCATAATTATTGCCACCTTATGAAGATTTTAATATATGAATAGTAGGATTATTTAAAACTTTATTTGCTACTTCATATATTTCATCAGCAGTTATTGTATTTAATCTATCCATATCTTTTAAAAATTCAAATATATCTTCATCTTCTAAACTTTGACTTAATATATAACTACATAACTCAACTGAATCTTCTAAGGTAGATACAACTGCAGTTTTATGAACTTTCTTCATTATATTTAAATCATTCTCCCCAATTATTATATTTCTAAACTTAATATCCTTAAAAATTTCTTCAATTGCATTAGTTGCATCATCAATATCTTCTTCATCAACAGCAGTATATACATATAAAGTTCTTACATTTTGAGTAATATCTAAATGAGAATATATATCATATGCTAATCCTCTATTTTCTCTTACTTCTCTAAATAATAAGGAATTAGCACTTTCACCCAATCTATGATTTAATATTCTTAATGGCAATTCATAACTCTTATCTAAATCATAAAATGTAAATAGATAAATTATTGTACAAAGTTCTATATTTTCTTTCGTAGTTACCTTCTTTATATTTCTATTTTTTTCATCTTTAACTACTAATTTAATATTTTCATTTGCTTCCCAGTTGCTAAAACGCTTTGATATTTCCTCAAAAGCCTCTTCATGAGATAATGATGATACCATAGTTATCAATGAATTATTAGGAATATAATACTTTTTATAATAATCATAAAGTTCTTTTTTATTGAATCTTTTTACATTTTCGTCCAAACCTGCAACATCATATCGTAATGAACTATTCTTAAATGCTACTTCATTTATTTTTTTAAAGCTAAAATCTTCTACACTATCTTTACTTGATCTTATTTCTGCTAATATTACTCCTCTTTCCTTTTCAATTTCTTCTTCTGGAAACTTAGAGCAAATTAACATATCACTTAATATTTCTATGGCACTTTTTAATTCATCTTCTAAGCAGCTTATAGAATAAACTGTTTGAGAAAAATCCGTATACGCATTATACTCTCCGCCTAATGCTTCTAAATCATCATTTAACTTTTGAAAGGTTCTCTTTTCTGTTCCTTTAAATAACATATGTTCTATATAATGAGAAATCCCCTTTTCATTTAAACTCTCATTCAAAGCTCCAACCTTTACACCTATGTTAATTGATGAGATTTGGGTATCTTTCTTTATTGTTATAACTTCTAAACCATTTTCTAATTTATGCTTTTTTATATCAAAATTTATTTTTACCATCGCATCTACCTTCTCCCATCTATGTAATTCTATCTAGACTTATAATATAATATGTTTAATATATAATTACAACACATAATATTCTACAATCTACTTTATTCCTTGTAATATAATTTTTATGTCAATTACTATGAATTATTTTATATCATAGTTTATAATTAGATAATAATGTTTTATAATTTATATAACAAATTATTTTTAAAGGAGGCATTATGAGTAAAACAATATTAATAATAGAAGATGAATTAAAAATAAGATTTCTTTTAAGAGATTATCTAAAGACAGAAGGCTTTAATGTTTTAGAAGCTTCTGATGGTGATGAAGGATTATTTGTTTTTAAAAACAATAAAGTTGATCTTATACTTTTAGATATAATGATGCCAAAAATTGATGGAATAACGGTATTAGAAACAATTAGAACAGTATCTAATCTTCCTGTAATTCTACTAACTGCTAAGGGTCAAGAAGAGGATAAGCTATTTGGATATGAGATGGGTGCTGATGATTATGTAACAAAACCCTTCTCTCCTAAGATATTAATTGCAAAAATTAAAGCTTTATTAAAAAGAACTGTTTCTAACGAGGATGATTTTAATCCTTCTCAAAACTACAATGGCTTAACTATAAATAAATTAGCTCACGAAGTAAAAATTAACAATGAACCCTTAACACTTTCCCCAAAGGAGTTTGAACTTTTAGTTTACCTATCTGATAATATGGGAATAGCCTTAAGTCGTGATACAATACTAGATAATGTTTGGGGAATAGATTACTATGGTGATTTAAGAACTGTAGATACAAATATTAAGAGATTACGTGAAAAACTTGGAGAAAAAGCCAATTATATTGTAACTGTTAGAGGAAGTGGGTATAAATTTGAGGTTCAAAATGAAAAATAGTATTTCAAAAAGAATAACATTAATAACTTTTGGTCTTATATCAATGGTATTTTTACTTACATTTCTATTTCAAAATATGTTTTTTGAAGAATTTTATTTATCAAAAAAGACTGAATCATTAATATTAGATGTTAAAAGAATTAAAACTTTGTATTCTTATCAAAATTTCAATACAAATAATTTAAGTAATACTTTATTAAACTATGAAGAAAAAAACAACTCACGTATTGCTATCTTTTCTTTAGATGGTACTATTGAATATTTATCATATTTTGATAAAAGTAATATCGAAGACATGAAATTACTTACAGATTTTTGTTCTGAACTATTATCTGATACTGATTTAATTGAGGAAGTTTTATCAACCAATAAAATTCAAAGTACTATTTTTACTAATAAACATAGTTCTTATAAAAAGATAGGTATAGTATCATCAATGTCTCTTCAAAGTGAAAATGACTCTATACTTATTTCAGTATCATCTGTTCAACCAATAAAAGAAGCATCAAGTGTAATTCGCAGTTTTTATTTTTATTTATTTATAGGCTTTTTGATTTTAGCTATTTTCTTATCTAGAATCTATTCAAAATTAATAAGCAAGCCACTTATTAATTTAAATAATGTTGCTAAAAGAATGTCTACTCTTGATTTTGCTGCTAAATGTGAAGTTAATTCTGATGATGAAATTGGAAACTTGGCCAGCACACTTAACTTTCTATCGTCAAATCTTGAAAGTTCGCTACAAACATTACAAGAAAAGAATGATCAATTAGAAAGAGATATCGAAAAAGAAAGAAACCTTGAAAATATGAGAAAAGACTTTGTATCTAGTGTCAGCCATGATTTAAAAACACCACTTGGAATAATCAGTGGTTATGCAGAAGGGTTAAAAGACGGAATTGTTTCTGGTAAAGATGCAGAAGTCTATCTTGAAACAATAATAGATGAAGCAACTAAAATGAACATTCTATTAACAAATATGCTTGATTTATCAAAACTTGAATCAGATACTATTAATTTAAACTTAGAATCATTTAACATAGTAAGATTGATTCAAGGTATGGTAAAAAGATTTGCGTTAGAGCTACAAAATAAAGAATTAAATGTTATATTTAATTTACCTGAATATTCATATGTAGAAGGCGATATTATGACCTTAGAAAGAGTTGTACAAAATCTCTTATCTAATGCAATAAAATATACTCCTAGAGGAAATGAAATTATTATATCTATTGATGAAAGCGAAAAAATATATCTAATTTCAATTGAAAATAAAGGAATTACTATTCCTAATAAAGAACTTGATAATGTTTTTGCAAAATTCTATAGACTTGATAAATCTGGTGATAGAACTAAAAATAGTTATGGACTTGGATTAGCTACCGTAGAGAGAATCTTAACACTTCATAATAGTGATTTCTCATTAAATAATGGTGAAAATAGTGTTATATTCAAATTTACACTAAAAAAACAAGACCTTATGATACCTTATGACTTTGAATAATATTGTTCACTAGTTGTAATGACTGTAATTATTATATTAGAATTTATTATTCTTATAACTACTTGAAGGTAAACATCTAAATACCCTGATAATAACAGACTTTCAACTTCTCTACAAAAAAATAAGAAAAGGCTAGTAAGTAATATTTCTTATATACTAGCCTTAAAAATTATAAATTTAATAATTTCCTCCAAGTATTTTGGCCAACAATTCCATCTGCTGAAAGCCCTTTTGATTTTTGAAACGCTATTACAGCAGCTTTTGTTCCCATACCAAATATACCATCAACTCCATTTGTATTATATCCAAATGAAACAAGCTTTTCTTGAAGTAACTTAGTTATATTCCCTCTAGCCCCTTGTCTCATAATCGGACATCCCTTTAATGTATTTGGTCCTGGATATCCATCTACTTTTTGATTACTAAATCCTTGCTTATTACATTCTTCTTGTAATCTTCTAATCCAATCATCTCCAGTTAATTGAGATTCATTATTATCTGATTGAATTTCTGAATCTGAATTTCCTAAACTACCAAATACAATAGCTTCAGCTATAACTTTACCAATTGTATCTGCCCCTAACTTCCTATATAGTTCCACATCTTCAGTAGCTTCTACGAAACAAGTCTCAACTATCATAGCTTTCATGCTAGTATTTCTTAATTCATAAAGTCCAGTCCTGATTTTTTGACCTCTATTTTTAAATCCTAATGCTCCTAAAGCGTTAACTACTCTTTGAGCTATATCATAAGTTGAGTAAACACATACTTCACTACCTAATGCTCCATTGTAATAATCATAAGCCTTATTAAAGTGTATAGATACAAATAAATCTGCTCCCCAATTATTTGCATTATTTACACCATATGATAAATCAGCACTTGAAGTACTTGTACTATCTGGTGAAGTTACATCTAAAACTTCATTAGCTGATTGTTTCAAATATTTTATAACCGCATCTTTTACTTTTCTATCTTCTGTTAACTCATCTAATATTCCTCTTGCCCCTGGAACTTTTGGACAATGTCCACCTCTAACTGCTATTTTCATATTAACACACTCCTTTTAATTTATATTATGAAAATTTGAATATTATTGTTAATAAAAAAGAAGCTAGATCTTACTCTAACTTCTTAATTTTTTTTATTTATTTTTATGAATAATTTAGTTAAATATAGGCTCTATTTATTTTTTTGAAGATTATTTCTTTTTTTACTTCTAGTGTTTCTTTATCTATCTCTACTTTAAATATATTAGGACAACCTTCCTCTCTCCACTTTCTCATAAATTTCGCATTTGCTTCTAAAATATAATAATAATTTTCATCGAAATCATCTGAAAACTCTAAATATGTTAATTTACTGTATCTATCTAATTTTATATTATCTTTATTTAAATTTTTAATAATTGGCAGAAAATATTTTAATGGAATTTCATATTTATATGTACCTTTTATTTCTTTACCTTCCATTAAAGCTCTTTTTAGAAATCTATTTTCTCTTTCATCTAACTCTTTAAATCCAAGCTTAAATATTGGTTCATTTGCTCTATTTTTATCTATTTTTATTTTTATCATCTTAATCACCACTTTTACTTTAGCTATATATTATAAAAAGCCACCGTCAACTCTAATAATTTGCCCTGTTAAATACTTGCAATCATCTTTACATAAAAAAATAACTGCTTTTGCAATTTCATTTACATCTCCAAATCTATTCATAGGAATTTCATCAACTAATTGATTTTTTTCTTCTTCACTTAAAAAACTATTCATTTCAGTATTTATAACACCTGGTGCTATAGAATTCACCCTTATTCCAAAAGGCGCAACCTCTTTAGAAAGTGATTTTGTAAATAGGTTTAATCCACCTTTTGTAGTTGAATATATTACTTCACAAGAAGCTCCTGTTTCACCCCAAATAGATGAAATATTAATTATATTACCACTTCCTTTTGATATCATATAATTTAATGCATATTTTGATAAATACATAGGAGCTAGAAGATTTGTACTTATAAGACTTTCAAAACTATCCTCATTGGCATCTATAAATAATCCAATCTCAGATTTTGCCGCATTATTAATTAATATATCAATTTTTCCAAAAGTATCAATAACTTCTTTTATGAGTTTCTGACAATTATCCTTATTTGCTATATTTTTTTTTATTGCTTTAGCATAACCTCCTAACTCCTCTATCTCACTTACTGTTGAATTAGCCCCTTCATCATCTTTAGAATAATTTATAATAACACTTGCTCCATTTCTTGCAAGTTCTTTTGCTATTGCCTTTCCAATTCCACGTGAAGCACCAGTAACTAGTGCAACTTTTCCTATTAAATCACTCATCATTTTCTCCTCTCTAGCCTTATTTATATTATAATTTAAATTTATACTTATATCAAAATAATATATTATTTATTTCTTCTTAACCTTTCTTCCTTAGCATATTGTAAATATGCAGAAACTTCTACAGGACCTGCAATAATCTTTCTAGTTACCCAAAGTGAGCCAGTATCTTGTGCATCAATTATCCATTCTACTAGTTTTATTTTTCCCTTTTCTATTTCTATAGATGTAATAGATGATGGATAAACACAACAACCATCATTAAAATATGGTGGATCATATAAGTCTGGAAATCTACTATTATGTGTATGTCCACAAATAATCATTGTACAATTATCTCTAGCCCAATTTTGCAACTTAATATCTACCCTACTTCGCTTTGTTTTACTTTTTGCTGATCTAGTTGGATCTTTAAAACCAGCAACACCATTTAAAAATCGCCATATATATCTTACTAAAAATTCATTTATTCTCCAAACTTCATTATTCCAAAAATCTATTTGATGTCCATGAGTAACTAATATCTTTTCTTTCAGAGGCGTATACATTAAATTTATTCCTGAATAATATTCATTATTATTTATAAATTTTATAAATTCATCTCCATAATTTGCACCTATTTTTCTTAAAGCTTTTTCTTGCCTTTGCTTAAAACCTTTTTGCCTTTTAAGAAAGTCATGGTTTCCATAAATACAATAAATATTTTTTTTCTTGCTAAATTTATTAAGTATTTTATATATATCATCATAAAAATAGGCTATTTCATTAAAGTTCTTATTTTTCCATAACTCGTCACCATCACCCACTTCTATATAAGTATAATCATTTTTCAAATAGTATTTCAATGCTGTTATATATATATTTCTATTTGGTAAAAGTGAATCTGAATATGTTCCATCACCTCTATGCACATCTGAAATTAATACAATTTTACTTTCATTATCAAATTCTAAATTAAATCCATTTTCATAAATATTATTTAATTCTTTCTCTGACATACAATCTCCAATTTTTCATATTATATATTTATCTTATGAAAATAATTTGTTATTTGATAATTTCTAATATTTATTTATATATAAAATTTAATATATAGCACAAACTATAATAAGACTTTTTTATAAATTAATTTATTAAAATAACCAATGACAAATAAGGAGTAATGAAAATGGATAACTTATTACAAAAAAAGAACAGATTTTTATATAAAATAACTTCATTTATTTTAATTATATTAAACTTAAACTCTTTAAAAGTAAATGCATTAGACCCTTCCCAAATTAATATCAAACAAGAAATTACTAATGTTTATAGTGATACTAATGATGAATTAAAACAAAAATTCCAACCTTTAGTAGAAAATATCTTTTTAAATAGAAATTCTGCAATATTAACTAGAGATTGTGAAGGTTTAAAAGTATTTTATGATTTAGATAAAAAAGTCGGAAAATGGGCTTATGAAAATGAAGTTACTAAAACAAAATATTTTACTAATTGGTGTGAAAAACAATGTGTTTCATTTACAAAAATAAACTCTATAATCAAAGTTTCAAAAGTAAAAGAAATTGAAAAAGATGTATATAATATAATTTGCTACGCTTGTACAAAATTTTGTTACAGCTATGAAGATGAACCTAATATTGAAAACTACTTTAAGCTTGGAACTTGCCATTATATAAATCTAAAAAAAGATAATGATAAATATATAATTATAAAGGAATGGTATACTGATCCCTTAGCTGATTCTTTGGATCTTAATAATATAGAATGTACTGAAATAAAAAGTACCATTCTTTCTCATAAAAAGCCTGATTTCACAATAGATGAGAGAACTCAAAAAGCAATTGACTATGCTCATGAATATTGTGGTATTAGTGATAATGATGAGCATTTATTTAAATATAATAAAGAATATAAAAATTTTAATCCAGATGGTGGTGATTGTGCTAATTTTGCCTCTCAAATTATGTTTGAAGGTGGTGGCTTTAAAAAGAATAGTGTTTGGAATTATTGTAATAAAAGTGCTACAAATGCATGGATTAATGCTCAAGGCTTTAAAAATTATTTAATAAATAGCGGACGTGGTACTTATATAGCAAAAGGTTATTATTGTGATACTTATAAAGATTCATTTAATCTTAGACCTGGAGATATTGTAGCTTACGAAAAGAAAGGAAGAATAACTCACGTTTCTACTGTTACTGGTTTAGATTCTAAAGGGTATCCATTAGTAACTTGTCATAATACCGATAGAATGCTCGTACCTTATGATTTAGGATGGAGTAATAATAACATAAAGTTCCATTTTATAGATGTACATTATTAGAAAAGCGAAGACAAAAGTCTTCGCTTTTTTAGAAAATATGAAAAGTCAATATTACCATTCCAAACACTATTGAAACTATAGACATTAACTTAATTAATATATTAATAGCAGGTCCTGAAGTGTCTTTAAATGGATCACCTACAGTATCACCAACAACAGTACTTTTGTGACACTCTGAACCTTTACCACCAAAATTACCAGCTTCAATATGTTTTTTAGCATTATCCCACGCTCCACCGGAATTTGACATCATAACTGCTAAAACAAATCCACTTATTGTTGCACCTGCAAGTAATCCTGCAACACCATTAGGCCCTAAAATTATTCCTACAACTAATGGACTTATAATTGCTATTAGGGCAATTACAAATAATTCTTTTTGCGAAGATTTTGTACAAATATCAACACAGGAAGCATAATCTGGTTCTGCCTTTCCATCCATTAACCCTTTTATTTCTTTAAATTGTCTTCTTACTTCAACAACTATTTTACTAGCAGCTCTTCCAACAGCACTCATTGTACAAGATGAAAACGCAAAGGTAACCATAGCTCCTATAAATGTACCAATTAAAACTTGAGGATTCAATATTGATAAATCAAAATTAAAAACTATATTATTCGTTATTGCCATTTGTTCAATTGAATTTTTATATGCTGCTATAAATGCTAGTGCTGTTAACGCAGCTGATCCAATTGCAAATCCCTTTCCAGTTGCAGCTGTTGTATTACCTAAAGAATCTAATGCATCAGTTCTTTCTCTTACTTCTGAAGGTAATCCTGCCATTTCTGCTATACCACCGGCATTATCTGCAACTGGTCCATAAGCATCAGTAGCTAAAGTTATACCTAATGTAGATAACATACCAACTGAAGATATGGCTATACCAAAAAGTCCCATATTAAAATTATTAAATCCATTTGAAGCCACAAAACTAATTAATATAGAACATCCTATAATAATTACAGGTGCTGCTGTAGACTTCATCCCTACTGATAAACCAGTAATTATTACTGTTGCAGGTCCTGTTTCTGATGACTGAGCAATGCTCTTAGTTGGTTTATAATTATCACTAGTGTAATATTCAGTAAAAAATCCAATTAACAATCCAGCAATAAGTCCACATAAAATTGAAAAATAAACTCCAATATTTTCTCTACCTAAAATATTATTTACTATAAAATAGGATGCTATAGCAATAACAATTGCCGAAAAATATGTTCCTCTTCTTAATGCACTTAGTAATGATTTTTGTGCCACATCTTCCTTAGATTTAACAAAAAAGCTACCAACTATTGAAGCCATTACCCCAATAGAAGCAATAACTATAGGAATTGCAGCCCCATTTACTGAAAGGCCTGCTGCTACTGCTAATGCACAAGAAGATAAAATTGAGCCTACATATGATTCATAAAGATCTGCACCCATACCAGCAACATCACCTACATTATCTCCCACATTATCTGCTATAACAGCTGGATTTCTTGGATCATCTTCCGGAATACCAATTTCAACTTTTCCAACCAAATCAGCACCTACATCAGCCGCTTTAGTAAATATACCACCACCAACTCTTGCAAAAAGCGCCATAGATGATGCACCCATGCTAAAAGTCAACATAGTAGTTGTTATTATTGTAATTCTTTCGTCTATAGCCATTGATCCATAATACCAATTTAAAATAAAATACCAAATACTTAAATCTGCTAATGCTAATCCTACAACAACTAGTCCCATAACTGATCCACTTGAAAAAGCTACTCTTAGACCACTGTTTAAACTCTTAGTACATGCATTTGCAGTTCTACTATTAGAATTTGTAGCAATTTTCATTCCTAAATATCCACTTAAACCTGAAAAAATTCCTCCCGTTAAAAAGGCAAATGGCATAAAAATGCTTACAAAGTTAAATTTAGCTAATATAAATAAAATAATAAACATAATTATAAAAAATATTCCAACACCTTTATATTGGCGCTTCAAAAAGGCATTAGATCCTTTTCTTATACTTTCAGCAATATACTTCATCCTGTCTGTCCCTTCATCAACTTTAAATATTGTGTAGGTGTAGAACGTAGCAAAAATTAACGCTAAACTTGCTCCTACTGGTGCAAAAACCATTAAGCTCATAATTTCTCTCCCCTTTGTGTTAGATTATTTTTTTATATTTTATTACATTAATTCTATTTAGATAATAGAATTTAAATAATAACCCTTATTATATGATATTGTAATATTAACTTAATGAGTAAATTTTAAATATATCTTCATTTTTAAAATATTAAAAAGCAATATAAAATATACCATTATAATAAAAATAATATATTCCATATTGCTTATAAAATCTATTTACTTTTAAAATCCTTTTTTCTTAGCCTCGATACCACTTTCATTAAGTGCAGGTTCTTCTATTGTTGTTACATATTTATTTTTAGGATTATTATTTTGAGATTTTGTTCCATTTACTAGATAATTTTCTTTAGTGTATTCTCTCTTATTCTTCATATTATCTCCTTATTTACTATATAAAATTAATTAAAATTTAGGGTCTATTTCATCTCTTTGTATACGCTTTAAATCCTTTAATCTCAAATGAGTTGTGTCCATTATTTTCTCCCAAGACTCTCCATCAATAATCATTTTTTTTGCTACATCTCTATTTAAAAGTGTATCTAGCTTTTTCATTTTAGACCTCCTTTTATCTTTTGATACTATTATTTTATGGCTTTTTAAAAAACTTATTCGAGTTATTAATTTCAAGAACTTACATTAAATTTATTAAACTTTCAGTAATAAAAAATTTTTTTATTAATATAATGTAACATAATGAAAGGAGAGATAAAAAATGAGTAAACAAAAACGTGGAAAATACATTAAAACACTTCCTAATTGGAGAGGAACCTGTCCTATTTGTGGAAGAAAACGAGTTAAATTAGTTTGGAGCAAAAAGGATGATAACGGAAATACTATTAATATTTGTAAAAAATGCTCCCTTGCATAAATATAAAGAATATTTATAATAAAGAAGGTATAGTAAAAAATTACTATACCTTCTTTATTAATGTGTTCTACTATTTTTTCCTTTTCCATTTCTACTATTTTTAGAATCTCTATCTTTCTTTGAATTTTTATTTTTTACTCTATTTGTAGAACCTTTATCCATTTGTTTTCCATTTTTTCTTGAAGAGTTTTTACTTCTTGAATTTCCCTTAGACTTTGGTCTAACTAATCCATGTGCTTCTTTATATCTTTGCTCTTTTGATTTTATTAAACACTTAGGTCCATTTCCTATTAAATCTTCTCTTCCAGCTTTCATCAATGCATCATAAACTATGTTATAATTTTTTGGATTACTAAACTGTAAAAGAGCTCTTTGCATAGCTTTCTCTTCTTTACTCTTAGGAACATATACAGGCTTCATTGTTATTGGATCTAAACCTGTATAGAAAATTGTAGTTGATAATGTACCAGGAGTTGGATAAAAATCCTGTACTTGCTCTGGTTGATATTTTATATCTCTTAAATATTCAGCAAGCTCTATTGCTTCATTCAAAGTACTTCCAGGATGGCTTGACATTAAATATGGAATAATATATTGTTTCTTACCAAGTTTTTCTGTAATTCTAAAGAACTTTTGTCTAAAATCTTCATATGTTCTTCCAGCTGGTTTACCCATATGCTTTAATACTTTTTCAGACACATGCTCAGGTGCAACTTTTAATTGTCCACTTACATGGTGCTCTACTAACTCTTTAAAGAATGTATCATCCTTATCAGCCATTACATAATCATATCTTATACCTGAACGTACAAATACCTTTTTTATTTTAGGTAAGCTTCTTACACTTCTTAGTACATCTATAAACTCTTTATGATCTACTTCCATGTTTTTGCATACACCAGGACTTAGACATTGTTTAGTCTTACATGCTCCTATTGTCAATTGATGTTTACATGCAGGTTTCCTAAAGTTTGCTGTAGGCCCACCAACATCATGAATATACCCTTTGAAATCCTTCATTTCTGTCATTTCTTTTGCTTCTTTAACTATAGATTCTTTACTTCTACTTTGAACTGCTCTACCTTGATGGAATGTTATTGCACAAAAAGAACAGTTACCAAAGCAACCTCTTGATCCTACTATACTAAACTTAACCTCTTCTAACGCTGGAATTCCTCCCATTGCTTCATAACTTGGATGATATTCCTTTGTAAATGGTAAATCATAAACTGCATCTAATTCTTCTCTATTTAAAATTACTTCTGGTTTATTTACTACTAAGAATTTATCCCCTTGATCTTGAACTATAGTTCTTCCCCTCATAGGATCTTGTTCCTGATATGTAATCTTAAATGCTTCACAATATTTAATTTTATCAGTAGAAACTTCTTTATATGATGGAATAACTATATGTTCTTCATAAATTTCATCTAAACTATCTGCTAAGTAGCATGTACCTGGTACGTGTCTTATATATTTAGCATCAAATCCTTCATTTAAATAATGAGCAACTTCTACTATCTGTTTTTCACTCATTCCATATATTAAAAGATCAGCTCCACTATCAGTTAATATTGATTTTCTAACCTTATCTGACCAATAATCATAATGTGCAAATCTTCTAAGACTAGCTTCAACTCCACCAATACAAATATTAATATTTTTATATGCCTCTCTAATCTTATTACAATATACTATAGTAGCCCTATCTGGTCTAAGTCCCATTTTCCCACCTGGAGAATATAAGTCTTTTTCTCTTACTCTTTTACTTACAGTATAATGATTAACCATAGAGTCCATATTTCCTGCATTAACTAAAAAAGCTAATCTAGGTCTTCCAAGTCTCATAAAATCATTTGTACTATGCCAATCAGGTTGAGCTATAATACCAACTTTGTATCCAGCATGCTCCAATACTCTAGATATTACTGCAGTACCGAAACTATGATGATCAACATATGCGTCCCCTGTTACAATTATGAAGTCGCATTGTTCCCAACCTCTCTCTTCCATATCTGCTTTACTTATAGGTAAAAATTTATTATTCATTTAATCACATCTTTCATTTTTTCTTTACGCATATATTTAAAATACATTTTTTTATAATTCGACACATATTAATATACCATCTAATTTTATTTTTGTTAATACTTCATATAAAATTACCATAATATTTATAACTTAATTATTTACTAAAATATAATTTTAGAGCTATAAAATATATAGCTCTAATTAATTGATTAATCCTTTACTATATTTATCTATAGATTCTGATACACTTTCCATTAAAAGCTTTTGATAGTTAGGATCTGATAACATTTTATCTTCATTATAATTACTCATGAACCCCATTTCTAATATAATAACTGGTACTTTAGACCAATTAAAACCAGTTATATCATTTCTCTCAAAAACTCCATTAACCTTTATATTATTATTTTGTAGACTTTTCTTTAATATTTCTGCATACTTATTGCTTTCACAATAAATATTTTTTGTATATTGTGAATTTTTTGCTGGCACTAAAATAGTAGCTCCAGTTTTTCCTGAATCATTAATACTATCACAATGAATTCTAATTGTAATATTTGCATTTGCATTATTAGCAATTTCCGCTCTTTCCGCATTACTAATATTAACATCAGCAGTTTCTCTAGTCATAATTACATTATAATTCTTTTGTACTAATAAATCTTTTAATATCATTGCTGCTTCTAGATTTACAACATGTTCAGCCTTTTTTGTAGCAATTCCAGCCGTTCCTGATGATACTCTTGGTTTCTTGTTTCCTGAACCTGGTGCAATAGGTTCTCCTTTTGGATCACCTTTCTCTTGATGTCCTGGATCTATACACACAGTAAAACTTTTATTTTCACCTTCAATTTTCCCATCTTCTTCATAAATACTTGCAGAAATTGGGGTAATTAAGTTTAACATAAGTACTATACTAATAAATACCATCAATAATTTTCTAATCATTTTTTTCTCCTTTTTTCTAATAATAAGTTTAAAGACTATTACATACTTCTTATTTTTCCAATATTTTTACCTTTTATTCTCTTTACTTAGACTTTTCTATTCATAAAAAATTAATTATTCTAGTTAAACATATTACATTTATTAAAATTATTTCTCATATTAAATGCAAAATGGTGATAAGTTAAAATATTATATATAAATTAACTTATCACCATTTGTTCTATTTTATTATTAGCTCAACAGGACAATGATCTGACCCTAAAATCTCAGTATGTATTTTAGCACTTTCTAATCTATCTTCTAAAGCTTTAGAAACTACAAAATAATCTATTCTCCATCCAGCATTATTCTTTCTTGCATTAAATCTATATGACCACCAAGAATATATATCTTTTAAATCTGGATAAAAATATCTAAAGGTATCTATGAATCCACTTGATAATAAAGTAGAAAATTTTTCTCTTTCTTCGTCAGTAAATCCAGCATTTTTTCTATTTGTTTTTGGATTCTTTAAATCAATTTCTTTATGTGCAACATTTAAATCTCCACAAACTATTACAGGCTTACTTTCCTCTAATGATTTTAAATAATCTCTAAAATCATCTTCCCATTTCATTCTATAATCTAATCTTGCAAGTTCATTTTGTGAATTAGGTGTATAAACTGTAATCATAAAAAAGTCTTTAAATTCTAACGTAATTACTCTACCTTCTTTATCATGCTCCTCAATACCTAATCCATATCTAACAGATAAAGGTTCTTTTTTTGTAAATATAGCAGTACCACTATATCCTTTCTTTTCAGCATAATTCCAATACTGACTATATCCTTCAAGATCAAGGTTTATTTGTCCTTCTTGAAGCTTACTTTCTTGTATACAAAAAATATCTGCATCAACTTCTTTAAAGAAGTCTAAAAAGCCTTTCTGTACACAAGCTCTTATTCCATTTACATTCCATGATATTAATTTCATCATTATCCTCCTGTATCTATAATATCTAGTAAAAACTAAAAAGTAAGAGGAAAAGCTAATAATTAACCTCTTACTTTTTCTCTCTTACCTCTTAGTTCTTAACTATATAAAGGGTATTTAGCACAAAGTGACTTTACTCTTTCACTTAATAATTCTAAATTTGAATTCCTATTTTCTATAGCATCATTTATTATACTTGCTATTTCTTTCATTGCATCAACATCAAACCCTCTTGTTGTAACAGCTGCAGTACCTATTCTTATTCCTGATGTAACAAAAGGACTTCTTTTTTCATTTGGAACTGTATTCTTATTAACAGTAATACCAATAGAATCTAGAAGGTTTTCTGCTTCTTTTCCTGTAATATCTTTATTAGTTAAATCTACAAGAATTAAATGATTATCTGTTCCATTAGAAACTAATTTAAATCCATACTTAACTAACTCATCACCTAAAACTTTACAATTTAAAACTACATTTTTCATATAAGTTTTAAAAGCAGGCTCTAATGCTTCCTTAAAGCATACTGCTTTAGCTGCAATTATATGCATAAGTGGCCCACCTTGCATTCCTGGGAATATATTCTTATCTAATGCCTTAGCATATTTTTCCTTGCAAAGAATTAATCCTCCTCTTGGTCCTCTTAAAGTTTTATGAGTTGTTGAAGTTACAAAATCAGCATATGGAACTGGTGATGGATGCTCTCCAGCAGCTACTAATCCTGCTATATGTGCCATATCTACCATGAAATATGCTCCAACTTCATCACAAATTTCTTTAAATTTCTCAAAATCTATAATTCTTGAGTATGCACTAGCTCCAGCTACAATTAACTTTGGTTTATGTTTTAATGCAAGTTCTCTTACATTCTCATAATTAATTGTTTCAGTTTCACTATCAACTCCATAAGAAACAAAATTAAATAATTTTCCTGAAAAGTTTACTGGTGAACCATGAGTTAAATGCCCCCCATGACTTAAGTCCATTCCAAGCACTGTATCACCTGGTTCTAGTATAGTAAAGTACACAGCCATATTTGCTTGTGATCCTGAATGCGGTTGTACATTAACATGCTCAGCTCCAAAAAGATCTTTTGCTCTATTTCTTGCTATTTCTTCAACCTCATCAACTATTTCACAGCCCCCATAGTAACGTTTGCTAGGATAACCTTCAGCATACTTATTAGTTAAATGAGATCCCATAGCTTCCATTACTGCTTCTGATGCAAAGTTCTCTGATGCAATAAGTTCTATCCCTTCTCTTTGCCTTTTTAACTCTTTCTCCATTAATTCACAAATTTCTTTGTCTTCATTCTTTAAATTTACAAACTTCATTTAATCACCCCAATTATCTTTTTATAAAATTATATATATAAATAATAATTAATTCAACTACTTTTTAAATTATAAATATACATTTTTATAATCTCTTATGGTATAATACATAAAAAATTTAAAAAATATAGGAGTTTTGTGTTATGAATGAAATACTTCAAGTTGCAATGCTTGCTGGACAAATGATTTTAGAAAATGGTGGCGAAACTTATAGAGTAGAAGAAACTATTTGGCGTATTTGTAAAATATATGGTGCTGAAGAAGCTGAAAGCTTTGCTACTCCAACAGGAATTATGGCTTCAATTTGTCATGAAGGTAAAATATACTCCTTAACACGTCGTGTTTCTAATAGAACTGTTAATTTAGATAAAATTGATAAGGTAAATGATTTGTCTAGAAGTATATTATCAAAAAAACTATCTGTTAATGATTTAAGGCAAGAATTAATTAAAATTAATAAGGAAAATATTTATCCTCTTCCTGTTATTATAATATTCTCTGCTTTAGGAGCAGGTTCATTTTCAGTTTTATTTGGTGGAACCCTTAAAGATGTTTTTTCTGCATTCCTTATTGGTTTGGTAATTAAATTTCTAACTATAAAATGGTCTGAAATAGGTATAAACTCATTCTTTATAAATAGTATATGTAGTGGAATTGCAGCATTTTTAGCAATAATTTTTTATAAATTTGGTATTGCAAGTCAAGTTAATCAAACTATTATAGGTGCTATAATGTTATTAGTTCCTGGATTAGCTATTACCAACGCCATTAGAGATACAATTTCAGGTGATTTATTATCTGGTGTAATAAGAGCTGCTGAAGCTTTTTTAGTTGCTATATCTATTGCTGTAGGTACTGGTGCAGTATTAAGTTTCTGGATATCAAACTTTGGAGGAATTTAAAATGATTATTTGGGTTACATTCGTATCTTTTTTTGCAACACTTGGATTTTGTATTGCTTTTAATATACGTGGAAAAAAAATATTTTTTGCTGCTCTTGGTGGTGCTATAAGTTGGTTCTTTTATTCACTTCCATTACAAATGGGCTTATCAGAAATTTCTTCACTATTTATTTCATCTATAATTTTCAGTATATATAGTGAAGTTCTTGCAAGAATTTTTAAGACACCTGTTACTACATTTGTTGTTTGTGCTCTAATTCCATTAGTACCTGGTAGTGGTATGTACTATACTATGCTTGAAGCAATTTCAGGTAATATATCTAAATCATTAGAACTAGGATTAAATACACTAGCAAGCGCTGGAACATTAGCTTTAGGAGTTTTATTTGTTTCAACACTTACAAGATTACTTCTTAGTGCTAAACGAAAAAAAGAAATGAAAAAATTTGCTCAAAAATAACATAAAAATAATCTCAACATAAACAGTTGAGATTATTTTCATATATTATTTTATATTCTACTTTTTACCTCTTAATTTTTTATACAATTTAGCATTTTCAATTAAATCTCTTAAATCTTCTGCCATTTCCATTATAACACTATTCTTCATCTTCATTTTACGCATTTTTCTATTCATTTTTTTCATCATTTTGTTTTTCATAGTGACTCCTCCTTAGTAGATATGTATAGAGTACTTACATCATTATTTTAATCAAATTAATATTTTTTATCCTGTTAAATATTATTACAATTACAAATGACATATATAATATACATAAAAAGCCAGCTTATGCTGGCTTTTTTAAAAATTAATTATTCTTTATCTTCAGGCTTTATTATTAAACCTAATTCATCAATTTGCTTTTGATCTACAACATTTGGTGCTTCACTTAAGTAGCAATAAGCATTTTGGTTTTTAGGGAATGCTATAACATCTTTTATGTTTTCAGTTCCAGCTAAGAACATTATCATTCTATCAAGACCAAATGCTAATCCTCCATGTGGTGGTGGACCAAATTTAAATGCATCTATTAAGAATCCAAATCTTTCATAAGCTGATTCTTCAGTAAATCCTAAAGCTTTAAACATTCTTGTTTGAAGTGCAGAATCATGTATTCTTATAGATCCCCCACCTAATTCTTCACCATTTAATACTAAGTCATATGCCTTAGATCTTACAGCTCCTGGATTAGATTCAAGCATATCTAAATCCTCATCCATTGGCGATGTAAATGGATGGTGAGCAGCATGGTATCTATCTTCTTCTTCATTGTATTCAAATAATGGGAATTCAGTAATCCATGTGAAATTAAACTCATTTTTATCTTTAATTAAATCAAATTGCTTAGCAAGTTCTAATCTTAATGCACCTAAACTTTGGAATACTACAGAGTTCTTATCTGCAACAATAAGTATTGCATCACCTGTTTCAGCTCCCATAGTCTTAATTATATTTTCAGTAACATCATCAGTTAAGAATTTAGCAATTGAAGACTTAACTCCATCTTCTTTAAGTTGAATCCAAGCAAGACCTTTTGCTTTATATCCCTTAACAAAGTCAACTAACTTATCAAGAGGCTTTCTTCCTAAATCAGCTCCACCTTTTAAGCATAATGCTCTAACGCTTCCACCTATTTCTAAAGCTGACTTAAATACTACAAAATCCATATCTTTAACACAGTCAGTAATATCAGTAATTTCCATGCCAAATCTTAAATCTGGCTTATCTGAACCGTATTTTTCCATAGCTTCTTTAAATGGCATTCTCTTAATTGGAAGTTTAACTTCATGCCCTAAAACTTCTTTAAATACATGCGCAATTAACCCCTCATTTAATGCCATAACGTCATCTTGCTCAACAAAACTCATTTCTAAGTCAATTTGAGTAAATTCTGGTTGTCTATTAGCTCTTAAATCTTCATCTCTGAAACATTTAGCAACTTGATAATATTTATCAAATCCTGATACCATTAATAATTGCTTAAATATTTGAGGTGATTGTGGAAGTGCATAGAACATTCCTGGATAATTTCTTGATGGAACTAAGTAATCTCTAGCACCTTCTGGAGTACTCTTATTTAATATTGGAGTTTCTACTTCTAAGAATCCATTATTATCAAGATAATCTCTAACAGCTTTTGTAGCTCTATTTCTAATCATAAAGATTTTTTGCATATCTGGTCTTCTAAGATCTAAATATCTATATTTTAATCTTATATTTTCAGCAGCATCTAATCCTTCTTTAATATATATTGGTGGAGTTTCTGATTCTGATAAAACCTTTATGCTTTCACATTTTAATTCTACCATTCCAGTTTCCATCGCAGTATTTGGAGCTTCTCTTAATACAACTTCTCCAGTAACAGCTATACAATATTCTGGTCTTACTGCTTTAGCTTTCTCAAAGCTTTCTGCATTAATCTCTTCACCAAAAACTATTTGCATAATTCCAGTTCTATCTCTAAGATCTATAAATTGAAGACCTCCAAGCTTTCTATTTCTTTGAACCCATCCCATAAGAGTTATTTTTTCTCCTACGTTTACTTCTCTTGGTTCTCCACACATCATGGTTCTTTTTAATCCATTTAAAGCCTCACCCATAGTGTATTCTTTCCTCCTAACTATTTAATAGCTTTAGCTATTTCTTGTATATTATCTAAACTTACCTCAAATTGTTCTCCATCGCTCATTCTCTTAAGCTTTATTGATTTATTTTGAAGTTCGTCATCACCTAAAATTGTTGTAAATGCAGCACCAATTTTATTAGCATATTTCATTTCTGCCTTTACACTTCTTCCCATATGATTTACTTCTGTTTTTACACCAGCTTCTCTTAATTTATTAGCTAAAGTAAATGCTTCAAATTTTGCATTATCTCCTCTAGCACCTATATATAAGTCAAAAAGATTTTCATTTGGAATTTCAATACCTTCTTTTTCTAATATCATGATAAGTCTTTCAATTCCCATACCAAAACCAACTGCTGGCATTTCTGGGCCACCTAATTGTTCTATAAGCTTATCATATCTTCCACCACCACAAACAGTAAATTCATCATTTAAGATTTCAAATATTGTTTTAGTATAATAATCTAAACCTCTTACTATTCCTGGATCAACTGTGAATGGAATATTTAATGCAGTTAAATATTCTTTAACTGCATTAAAGTGAGTATCACACTCTTCACACATATAATCAAGTATTATTGGTGCATTTTTAGTAATTTCCTTACATTTTCTTTCCTTGCAATCTAAAATTCTCATTGGATTCTTTTCAAATCTTGATTGACATAATGGACATAAATTATCATAGTTTTCTTTTAAATACTTCTTTAATGCTTCATTGTAATTTGGTCTACATTTAGGACATCCTAAATTATTTATATTTAAACTTAAACTTTGTAAACCTAAAGTTTTTAAAACTTGCATTGCTAATGCAATTACTTCTGCATCCATAGATGGCTCTTTTGATCCATATACTTCTGTACCAAATTGATGGAATTGTCTAAATCTACCCTTTTGAACATTTTCATATCTAAAGCATGGAGTTATATAATAAAGTTTTGTTGGTTGTGCTTCATTAAATAATCTGCTTTCTATAAAAGCTCTTCCAGCCCCAGCTGTTCCTTCTGGCTTTAAAGTAATACTTCTATTTCCTTTATCATTAAAAGTATACATTTCTTTTTGCACTATATCAGTTGTATCACCAACACCTCTTGCAAATAATTCAGTATGCTCAAACATAGGAGTCCTAATTTCTCGCATCCCATAATATTTTGCTACATCTCTAAATGTTTGCTCAACAAAATGCCATTTATACGCATCCTGTGGTAGCATATCCTTCGTTCCTTTTGGAGCTTGCATTTCCATTTAATTATTCCTCCTCATTTAAGTAAAGGGTATCTAATAATTTTTTCTTTCCCTCTACCATTTCCTCTATTCTATTACAATATTCTCTAACATCCTTAATATTTGCAAATCTTTCTATTCTGCCTTCCTCTAAGAAAACAACTTTAGAAACAGCATCTGCACCTAAAGCAATAATAGTTTGCTTATCTTCTATCATTTGAATATTATAAATACATTCTGCACCTTTTCTAGAATAACCTAAGTTCTCCATATTTCCAACCATATTTTTTTGACGATACATATAGTATGGATATAATCCCAACTCTTTAGCTAAAACTCTACTTTCTTCGTACATATCTGCTAACTCAGATTGCTTCTTAACCTGAATTCCTTTTTTAAGAACAAAGTTTTCATAAAGAATTGAGGCTCTCTTTAAAGATAATCCATGCACAGTCAAACTATCTGGATGTAATTTTGATATTTCTTCTTTTGTATGGATAACTTCTTTTAGTCCTTCTCCTGGAAGTCCTATAATCATATCCATATTTATATCATTAAAGCCCATACTTCTTGCCAAATTAAACTTCTCTATTACAGCTTTAGAATTATGTCCTCTTCCTATGATTTTTAATGTTTCATCATTCATAGTTTGAGGATTTATACTAATTCTTGTTACATTAAACTTTTTCATAGTTTCAAGTTTTTCTTTTGTAATACTATCTGGTCTTCCACATTCTACTGTAAATTCCTTTATCCCCTTCCCTTTAACAAATGCATCATAAGCTTCTTGCATAATAAGTTCAAACTCTTCATTATTTACAGCTGTAGGTGTACCTCCACCAAAATATACAGTTTCGATATTTAAGCTTCTTTTATCAACATATTTTTTCATTTCTCTAATTTCATATATTAATGCTTCTAAATATGGACTTACTAACTTCTTATTTCCCATTATTGGATTAGCTGCGAAAGAACAATAAAAACATCTTGTAGGACAAAAAGCCATACCTATATAAATAGCTATATTTTTAGAATCATTATTTACAAAGCTTACTTCCCTCTTTGCAATTTCTATGCAAAGCTTAGCTTTTTCTTTCGATGCTAAATGCTTTTTCTCAAATATTTCTATGATTTCTTCTTCTGTTTTTCCTTCTTCTAAATACTTAAGTGCAATTTTAGATGGTCTAATGCCAACTAAAATTCCCCATGGATATTCCTCTTCTGTAATATCTTTTAATGAAGAAAATACTAGTCTCTTAATGTCTTCTTTAATATTTTCAGATATTATAGTTTCATTATAATAATCACCATTAATAAATTCTACTTTATTATCTAAAATATTAACAATATAATCTCCATCATCTAAAAATTTAATTTCATCTAATGGAAAATAAATATTAAACATTTGGTATACATCATATCTATACTTCATGTCGTTTAATTTAATTTTTATTTCCATGATTTCTCCTTTTATTAAAAAATCTCAAACTCTTCTTGTAAGAATGGATTTCTTAGTTTTTCATATCCTATACTTGATGATTCCATATGACCTGGATATACCTTTATATTCTGATCTAAAGTCATTAATTTTGTCTTTATAGACTTTATTAATTCATTAAAATCTCCACCTATAAAATCACTTCTACCTACTGATCCTTTAAATAAAGTATCTCCAGTAAATATAGAATCTTTATATAAATAACACATTCCACCTTTAGTGTGTCCTGGAGTATGAATACATTTTATAATATCATCCCCAAATGGCAAAGTATCTCTATCTTTTACAATATTATATTCCTTTGGAAGATTTCCAAAAACAGTTTTATCTGTTTTCATAAAACTAACTTCATTTTCATTCATGTATACAGGAGCTTTAAATCTTTCTACTACTTCATTTAAAGCTTCTACATGGTCAAAATGACCATGAGTTAATAAAATATATTTAATATTACATCCTAATTCTTCAATATTTTTAATTAATAACTGACCATTTCCCCCTGGATCTACTATACAAGCATCTTTTGATTTTTCATCTACTAAAACATAAATATTTTCTTCATAAATACCTATAGGGTATGTTTTTATTATCATAAATTCACCTCATTTACTATTCTATTTAAAAGTTTTTGCTACTATCTAAAAGTATTGTAACAGGACCATCATTTTTAATGTCAACTTTCATATCTGCACCAAAAATTCCTGTTTCAACCTTTAATCCAGTTTCCTTCATCATTTCAATAAATTTATCATAAAACTTCTTAGCTTCTTCGCCCCCTAAAGCGTTCATAAAATTAGGTCTTCTTCCTTTTCTTGCATCTCCATATAAAGTGAATTGTGAAATTAATAATAATTCACCTTTAATATCTAATAAAGATAAATTCATTTTATCATTTTCATCACTGAATACTCTAAGATTAATTATTTTATCTTTAATATACTTCATATCTTCCTCTGTATCATGTTTTGAGATACCTAAAAGTACATTAAATCCTTTATTTATTTCACCTACAATAACACCATCAACTTCAACGCTCGAATATGTTACTCTTTGTACTACTGCTCTCATTTATACCATCCTCTAAGCGAAACTTCAAATTTTAATTTTATAATTTAATTATTCATTCTATAGACATCCATGACACCATTTAATCTTCTTATTTTTCTCATCAACTCTTTTAATTGCTCTATTGTATCTATCTTAACCTTTATATTTACATATGCTAAATTACTCTTAGCACTTTTTGCATTTAATGCATTAAGAGGCAACTTACTTTCCACTATAACATTCATTATATCAGAAAGTACACCTGGTCTATCTTCAGTTTTAACCTGAATCTCCGCCATATAAGCCACACCTTTTGCAACTCCCCAAGCTACATCAACAACTTTTTGTGAATCTTCTTCAATTAAATTTTGTAAATTGCTACAATCCCTTCTATGAATAGATACTCCACGCCCTTTTGTTATATAACCTAAGATATCATCACCTGGCACTGGGTTACAACACTTTGCAAATCTAACCATTAAATTATCTTCACCTTTAACTGTAACTCCATAATTATTTTCTTTTTTTCTTTTTTCAGTCTTTGAAATATTTTCTTCAATAGCTTTATTTAAATTTTCTTCTTTAGTTTTTTCATCTTTAGATAAACTTTCTTCTTTTAGCTTTAAAATAAATGAAGATGCTACTATAGCTCCAAGCCCTACTAAAGCATATAAATCATCCATACAATTTATATTGTATCTTTTTATAAACTTATCATAACTTTCACCCTTAGCAATATCTGCATAGTGAACTCCTTGTTTCTTTAGTTCTCTTTCAAAAACTTCTTTTCCCTTTGTAATATTTTCTTCTTTTTTAGCCTTTTTAAACCATGATCTTATTTTGCTTTTGGCTTGATTACTTTTAGCAATATTAAGCCAATCCATATTAGGTCCCTTAGAACTATTAGAAGTCAAAATTTCTACTATTTGGCCTGTTTTAAGTTGATAATCAAGTGGAACTATTTTACCATTAACTTTAGCTCCAACACATTTATTACCAATATCAGTATGTATTCTATAAGCAAAATCTATAGGTGTTGCACCATTTGGCAAATCTATAACTACACCTTTAGGAGTAAATAAGAAAATTTCATCTGTGAAAAGATTTATTTTAAAGCCTTCCATAAACTCCTCTGCATCAGAAGTTTCCTTTTGCCATTCAAGCATATCTCTAAGCCATGCTAGCTTATTTTCAAAACTCTTTTCCTTACTATCTGAGGCATCACCTTCCTTGTACTTCCAATGTGCTGCTATACCATATTCTGCTGTTTTATGCATTTCAAATGTTCTTATTTGAATTTCAAATGTTTTACCTTGAGGTCCTATAACTGTTGTATGTAGTGATTGATACATATTCGGTTTTGGCATTGCAATATAATCTTTAAACCTTCCTGGTATTGGTTTATATATAGTATGAACTATACCCAATACTTCATAACAATCTTTTACCGAATTCACAAGTATTCTTATAGCAGTTAAGTCAAATATCTGTTCTATGCTCTTATTTTTAGTAATCATTTTTCTGTAAATGCTATAAAAATGCTTAGGCCTACCATCTATATCTGAATCTATTCCTGCCTCTTCAAGCTTTTCATATAAATCTTCAATTGTTTTTGCAATATATGTTTCTCGCTCTACTCTCTTTTCTGCTATTTGATTCACTAAATCATAATATTCTTCTTCATGTAAATATCTAAAACATAAATCTTCAAGCTCCCATTTTACCTTTGAAATACCTAGTCTGTGTGCAATAGGTGCATATATATCTAAGGTTTCTTTAGAAATTCTTTTTTGCTTTTCCTTAGGCATATATTTTAATGTTCTCATATTATGTAATCTATCTGCTAATTTAATTATAATTACTCTTATATCATTAGCCATAGCCAACAACATTTTTCTAAAATTATCTGCCTGCTGCTCTTCTTTGGACTTATATTCCATTTTAGTAATTTTAGTAACTCCACCAACTAAGTTAGCTATTTCTTCACTAAAAATATTTTTAATATCTTCGTATGTATAGTCCGTATCCTCTATAACATCATGGAGTAATCCTGCAACTATGGTACTTGTATCCATACCTAATTCAGCTAAAATTACAGCTACATCAATAGGATGAATTATATAAGGTTCTCCTGATTCTCTTTTTTGTTCCTTATGAGCCTCAAAAGCTAAATTAAATGCTTTGTTTACAACATCTAAATCAACATTTGCGCAATTTTCCTTTATTTTTTGTATCAATACCTCAACCATTCAGATCCTCCCTTTAAGAATTTCAAATATTATACTTTTTCTGTAATAAAAATTAAAATCAATGGCTGGTTAATTCAACCAGCCACCTTTATACTAATTATATATTAAAATTTAAGGTATTTCAATAAATTAAATATCGTACTGCACAAGTGACATTACTTCATATCCCTTTAATTTATCTCTTCCTTTTAATTCAGTTAACTCAATTGCAAAATCTAAAGCAACAACCTCTCCACCTGCAGCTTCTACAAGTCTAGTTACAGCTTCAATAGTTCCCCCTGTAGCAAGTAAATCATCAACTATAGCTACTCTTTGCCCTTTTTTAATTGCATCCTTATGAATTTCTAATACATCTGTACCGTATTCTAAATCATAATTAACTGATACTGTTTCAAAAGGTAGTTTTCCTTTTTTTCTAACTGGTACAAATCCAACTCCTAAAGCATATGCAACAGGTACTCCAAAAATAAATCCTCTCGCTTCAGGTCCTAATATAACATCTACATTTTTATCTTTAAGATGTTCAGCTATTGCATCTATTGAATATTTAAAAGCTTCTCCATCTGCTATTAATGTAGTAATGTCTTTAAAACTAATTCCCTTCTTCGGAAAATCTTCCACTATTCTTATGCTTTTTTTTAGATCCATAACAATCCTCCATATAAATTTATTCTTGTATTTATTATATCTAAATTTTTACGTAATAATATTATACATTCTCTTTAGACTTATTTAAATACTTTGTTATTTGTTCTGCTCTTTCTTTTCTATTTGTTATTAGCAATTCAATTATAATTCTAGCGTTATCTGTCATAGTTACAACATTAATAGTTGGAGTAATAACAGCTATAATTTTATCAACACTATCCTCATTTATATTAATCATGTTATAAGCATCCATAATAGATCTTAATCCATGATTGTTTGTGTTAATTAAAAACCTCATACCTTCTTTTATAAAAACACTATTTTCACCCTTTTTAGGTGATTTAGCCCATTTTTCACCTATTAATATTAAGTCTAGATACTTATTTATACTTTTAACATTATAGTAAATTGCAATTGCTTGCATTAATTTAAATGTTAATCCACTTACTGATAAATTCTTATATCTATATTGACATCCCTTTTGATTAGGATTTATGTATATGTACTCATAATCATAATTTACGTCTCTATTCTCTATAACTATCAAATCTATCCCAAGACTTTTACAAAGCTTTTCTTCTTCCTTTGACTTTAAATCTATTCCTAAAGCTATAAGCACTTCTCCACCTAAAAATTGAACATTATTTATTATATCTTTAGATGAAATCTTAGATTTACTTGAAGAATCATCATGGACTACGTATTCAATATCGGCATTTAAATATTTCAAAACCAGTATAAGGGATGAAATAGCACATAATCCATCTACATTTGGTATCCCATAAACAACAATTTTCTTTCTATTATTAATTGCTGATACCATACGTTCTATTGCTTTATTCATATCTTTAAGTATAAAGGGATTATATCCAGTTATGTAATTAGGACTATATATACTTTCCCAAAACTTACGCATGACAAACTCCTCCACAATAATAAGAAAACAGTTATATTATAATAGATAAATCGATATAATACAAATGTTTTCTGCATTTGATAGCAAATTATCTTGTAAAATCTTTTATTTTTAGAATGGTGTGCACTTATTTTATCTTTTTTTGTATATTATATCCAAAAAAGAAGCAGTAATTCCTTACTACTTCTTTTTTGGATATAATATTAAGCTGTTTTTACTTTTTTATTTTTTGCTTTTCTATTCTGTAATAATACCCAAATTGGAGATGCTATGAAGATTGAAGAATAAGCTCCACCAGCAATACCTATTAATAATGGGAATGAAAACTCTCTCACTGTTGGTACAAATATATTAACTGTCCCAATTATTACTAAAGTAGTTAACGAAGTATTTATAGATCTAGATAAAGTCTTATTAATACTTACATTTGCTATTTCAGTTGGAGTACTTCTTCTCATACTATGACGATTTTCTCTTATTCTATCAAAAATAACAATAGTATCATTAATTGAATATCCTAGAATTGTTAACATAGCGGCTATAAATGAAATATTTACAGGTATATTAAAAATTGCATAAACTGATAAAGTTATTAAACCATCATGTAATAAAGCAATTATAGCAGCTAAACCAAAATTAAATTCAAACCTTATTGCTATATAAATAAGCATCGCCACACAAGCAACTGCCACAGAAATAAATGCATTTTTTGTTAACTCTTTTCCTACTGATGGCCCTATTTGACTTTGAGAAACTAAAGCTGAATCCTCTAATGAATACTTTTCCTTTAATGCATTAAATAATTCTGCTGTCTTAGTCTCATCCAAATCTTTTGATTTAATTTCATATTGAGTAGTTTCTATAGTTTTTGTTACTGCATCTGATGCATATTCTTTTACTATTTCATCAGCTTCTACTTTATCAAAGCTATCTCCAAAATCAACAACAACTTTAGTACCACCTTTAAAATCAATACCAAAATTTAATCCTCTAGTTGCCATTAAAACTACACCAACTAATATAATTGCTAGGGATATTGAAAACCAAATCTTTGTCTTTTCTATTATCTTAAACATCTTCTACCCCCTCTTTACTCTAAACTGCCAATGAGATTTTAACATCCCCATATCAACAGCCCATCTCATCAATGTTTTAGTAACAATTACAGCTGTAAACATACTTACTACTATACCTATTATTAATGTTACAGCAAATCCTTTAACACTTCCTGTACCCATAAAATAAAGTACAAGTGCGGCTATAATAGTAGTTATATTAGAGTCAACAATTGAAGATAAAGCATTACTAAACCCTTTATCTACAGCTGACTTTACAGACATTCCATTTTTCAATTCTTCTCTAATTCTTTCAAATATAAGTATATTTGCATCAACTGCCATACCAACAGTTAAAAGGAATGCAGCAATCCCTGGAAGGGTTAATGCAACATCAGCCTCAACAAAGGCTAATAAAACTAAGCATACATATAATGTTAAGGCTATACTTGCAATAACTCCTGGTACTCTATAATAAATAATCATAAATACAAATATAATTACTATTCCTATAAGTCCAGCTTTTACGGCATTTGGAAGTGCTTCAGCTCCTAATTGAGCCCCAACATTCTCTATTTGTGCAGCTTTAACGGTTACAGGTAGTGCCCCTGCATTGATTAAACCAGCTAAATTCTTAGCTTCATCTAAGCTACCGCTACCTTCTATAATAGCATTACCATCAGTTATAACAGCATTTACTGTTGGACTTGATATTTCTTCATCATCCATATAAATTGAAATTGTTTTATTAAGATTTGCTTGGGTTGCTTCTGCAAATTTTTTAGTACCTTCATCTGTTAGTTTTAATGATACTACTGGTGCATTGTTAGTACTATTAATAACTACACTTGCCTCATCCACATCTGAACCATTTAAAACTTCATTTCCATCTGCATCTTTAAATGTTAAATTACCAGTTTTAGATAAACTATCAACTAAATCCTTAGAGTTATATTCACCTGGAATCTCAACTCTAACTCTTCTGTCTCCTTCTATTGTTACTGAAGTTTCAGCAACACCTAGCTTATTAACTCTTAAATCAATAAGTTGTCTTGTTTTTTCTAAATCCGATTTTGTTACATTCTCATCTTGTATCTCCATCAACACAGAAACTCCACCTTGTAAGTCAAGCCCCTTAGTAATAGCTTTATTGAATGACTTAAATTCCCATCCTGCTATTTCAACACCTATACCACCAGAATAGGCGAATGTAACTATAACAACTAATGTTAGAATAAATAGTATAGCGCTTCTAACTTTTGTTCGTCCTTTTTTCATGGTTTTCCCCCTTTTTGTACTTTTATCTCACAATAATTATATTATGTATACTTTCCAATATCAAGTAAGATTAATATTTTCTCCATTTTTTACATTTATTTTTCACATATTATTCAGCTTTTATTCTATTAGATATAAAGTTATAAAAAATTATAGATTCTTCATAAAAAGAGAAGTGAAAATACAACTTAACTCTAAATTTTATCACTTCTCCATTATCATATATACTATTTAAAATTCTTTAATAGTTCTGCAAATGGATTATCATTTATTTCTTCAGATTCCTTTTGCATTTTCTTCATTATTCTTTGAGTTTCTCTCTTGTCAATTTTTCCTTTTTTATCAAATCTCTTTTCAAACACAGATGCTTTTTCTCTAAAATTGCAATTAGATCCAGTACAAATATAAATCTTACCTTCACCTTGCCCTCTAAGCTCTAACTTTTTCTTACACTCAGGACATCTTACATTTGTAACTCTAGCAACATTTTCTCTATATCCACACTCTCTATCTTGGCAAACATTCATTGTTCCATTCTTACCTTTAACTTCTAAAAGATATTTACCACAATTAGGACACTTCTTTCCAGTCTTATTATCATGAACAAATTTACTACTTGCCCCCTTTACATCTTCTACAAGGGCAACAGAGTAATTTTTCATTTCCCTAATAAAACTATTCCAATCTCTTTTTCCTTTTGCTATTTCATCCAATTGACTTTCCCATTTAGCTGTTAATAATGGAGACTTTAACTCCTTAGGTACTAAGTCTATAAGTTGTTTTCCTTTTGATGTAGGTAAAATTTCTTTTCCCTTCTTTTCTATAACAAAAGAATTAAACAGCTTTTCTATTATATCAGCTCTAGTAGCAACTGTACCTAATCCTCCAGTTTCACCTAAAGTTTTAGCTGCATCTTTTCCTACATTAATATATTTATGAGGGTTTTCCATTGCAGATAATAGACTACCTTCAGTAAATCTTGAAGGGGCTTTAGTTTCCCCTTTATTTAAAGAAACATTTTCAATAATAAACTTATCTCCTTTATTAATATTAGGTAATATTTGTTCCTTAATATCCTCTTCAAATGACTCATCTTCTATTTTATCGTAAAGCTTTTTCCACCCTTTAGATATTACTACTTTCCCCTTTGCTATAAACCTTTCTTCATTTACTTTTGCATCTATAGTTGTTTGAACATACTCAAATGCTGGAAGCATTACACTTAAAAATCTTTTTACTACTAAATCATAAATTTTTCTTTCTTCTGAGCTTAAATTTGAAAGATTAGGTTTTTCTTCTGTTGGTATTATTGCATGATGATCACTTACCTTAGAGTTATCTACAAACCCCTTGTTAGAATTTATTTTTGTTTTTAATAATCCTTCTGCTATAATTCTATATTCCCCTATTGAAATAGCTTTAAGTCTATCTGGAATAGTAGCTACAATATCAGTAGATATATATCTTGAATCTGTTCTAGGATAAGTTAATACTTTGTGATTTTCATAAAGTCTTTGCATTATATTTAATGTTTGTTTTGCTGAATATCCAAAAATTTTATTAGCATCTCTTTGTAATTCTGTTAAGTCATAAAGAGCTGGTGAAAATTTCTTTTTGTTTGTAGAATTAACATTAACCACTTCACCCTCTGCACCTTTTATTTTAGAAAGGATTTTATTTGCGAACTCTTCATCAAAAATTCTACTATTATTATCTTTATTTAGCCAAGATAAACTATACCCTTTTGTCTTTGCATTTACTGTGTAGTATTTCTTTGGTTTAAAGTTTTTAATTTCTTCTTCTCTTTGAACTATCATTGCAAGTGTTGGTGATTGAACTCTACCAGCTGATAATTGAGCATTATATTTACAGGTTAATGCTCTAGTTACATTAAGTCCAACAAGCCAATCTGCTTCAGCTCTACAAACTGCAGCTCTATAAAGATTTTCATACTCTTTTCCATCTTTTAAATTCCTAAATCCATCTAAAATAGCTTTATCTGTTTGTGATGAAATCCATAATCTCTTAAGAGGTTTCTTTACTCCAGCCTTTTCTATGGTCCATCTTGCAACAAGTTCTCCTTCTCTTCCAGCATCTGTTGCAATGACTATTTCACTAACATCTTCCCTATTCATAAGCTTTTTAACTTCGTTAAATTGCTTTCCTGTTTTCTTTAATACAACTAGTTTCATATGCTTAGGTAACATTGGAAGTGTTTCCATCTTCCACTCTTTATATTTATTATCATAACCCTCTGGATTCATAAGACCTACTAAATGCCCCATTGCCCAAGTTACTATATATTTACTTCCTTCTATATATGAACCTTTATTATTATTACATTTTAAAACTTTTGCTAAATCTCTACCTACTGATGGCTTTTCTGCCAATACTAAAATCTTACTCATATTTTCTCCTTTTTCTTTAAGATTTTCTATTCATTATATCATAATTTCCTTTAAACTCCTAATAAAGCTTTAAATAATGTTAAAACCAAAATAAATAACATATAAGATTTTAATATAACAAACTATTAATTTTATATTATTGGATTTTTTCCCACTAAATAGTATAATAATCAATGAGACACTATTTAAGGAGGTTTATATGAAAAAATTTAGAAATATACTGTTATTTTCACTATTACTTATAATAGTTATTTCAATTTCCTGTTCAAAAATTAATAAATATGAAGAAACATTTAATACTTTTAAAGAAAAATGGATTAATAACGATTTTTCTGGAATGTATTCCATGTTAAGTGAGAACTCTAAAAAATATATTGATGAAGAAACTTTTGTAAATAGATATACAAATATATATTCAGCAATAAATTTAAAGGATCTTGAAATAGAAATTTCTGGTGATATTATAAAAAATGAAGATTACTATACTGTTCCCTTCTCCCTTAAAGCTACTACTGTTGCTGGAGAATTAAACATAAGTGATTACAAAGTAAATATTTATAAAGAAGATAAACAATACCTTATCAACTGGGATGAAAGTCTAATATTTCCTAATATGATTGAGGGTGATAAAGTTTATGTTAGAACAATTAGTCATACTAGAGGAAAAATACTTGATAGAAATGATAATATTTTAGCTGAAGATGGGACAATCTATGTTGTTGGAATACACCCATCTAAATTCGATTCAGAAAATCGCGAGGCTAAAATAACAGAGCTTGCAAATACTTTAGATATAAGTGAAGAAACTATTATAAATAAATTAAATGCAAATTCAAATCCAGAATATTTTGTTCCAATAGTAGATATACTTTCAAATGATGAAAAATTGACAACTTTAGTTAATAGAAGTGATGAAGGCATAATTATTAACCAAAAAACCTCTAGGGTTTATAATGGAGGAGAAGCTTTTGGAAGATTAATCGGATATGTTGGATCTATTACAGCTGAGGAATTAGAATCTAAAAGTGATAAAGGATATACACAAACAAGTTTAATTGGAAAAGCTGGAATTGAACAAGTTTATGAAGATACTTTACGTGGTGAAGATGGTGCTGAAATTTATCTTAGTAGAAATAATGAGGAAATTTCAATTTTAAAAAAGGAAGTTGTAAATGGTGCTGATATTAAACTTACCATAGACTCAACTTTACAAACTAATTCTTATGCCCAATTAACTGGAGAAAAAGGGGCTGTTACAGCTGTTGATCCTAAAACAGGAGAAGTTTTAGCATTAGTTAGTGCCCCTTCTTATGATTCAAATATGTTTACAACATATGTTACAAAAACCAAAGCAGCTGAAAGAGAAGCGAATAATTATACAGATCAAATTAATAGATTTAGTAAAACATATGCTCCTGGCTCAACAATGAAGCTTTTAACTGCTTCAATTGGATTAAACAATGGAATACTAAATGCTGACGAAAGTGTTACTATAGACAGTCAAAGTTGGCAAAAAGATTCAAGCTGGGGCAATTATTTTATAACTAGAGTTAATAATATAACAGCTCCAATAACTTTGAGAGAAGCTGCTAAATATTCGGATAATATATACTTTGCTCAGCTAGCATTAAAAATTGGTAGTGAAAATTTAATTAATGGAATTAAAGGATTTGGTATAGGTGAAGAATTAACCTTTGAATATCCTATGACTAATTCTAGTATTTCTAATAATGGAAGTTTAGATAGCGAAATATTATTAGCAGATACAGGGTACGGACAAGGTGAATTAATGGTAACACCATTAAATATGGCTCTAGCTTATAGTGCCTTAGCTAATGATGGTAATATCATGAATCCAAGATTAGTTTTAACTTCTGATAGTTCTGCTACTGTTTGGAAAGAATCAGCAATTAAATCTGAATATTTACCTACATTGATAGAAGATTTTTCTGCAATGGTTAATGATGCTAACGGTAGTGCTCATTCAGCTAAAATTGACGGATTTAATATTGCTGCCAAAACTGGAACTGCTGAAATAAAAGCATCTCAAGACGATACTACTGGAACTGAAAATGGTTGGTTTGTAGCTGTTGATACAACTAGCTCTAAACTTGCAGTTGCAATGATAGTAGAAGATGTAAAAGATAGGGGCGGTAGTAGTATTCCAATTCCAAAGGTTAAAGCAATAATGGAAGAATACTTAAATAGATAATCCACTTTTCCGATATTATATAAAACTTTATGGAAATAATAAACTTACCCATTGTTAAGGACAGTAAAAAATAGTAAACCAATTTAAAAGATGATTTCTGCATTGAACAGGAATCATCTTTATCCATTATTCGTAACTTACTTAATGATATAAATGCAGTCTAATGTTATAGATTTGTTTTTACATAAACCTTTCTACTCTCCCACATTAATATATTTTAAAAATCCTCTCTAAAAAATTTACAAGGATTATCATGATTTACTTTTATAACTTTTTTAGAAAGCCCTCCATGTATAAGTTTAATATAATCGTTGCAGTATTTATACACTTTAAATTTAAGTTCTCGTTTATTTACAACATCAGTAACATATATCTCATAATATATTTTTCTTTCTCCATTTATCTTTCTTTCCTTTAATATAATTCCTGTACATTTCCCTTCTGTTTCTGAATATAATCCCATTAGTACATCTATGAAATATAAAACCTCTGAAAATATTAATATAAAAATAATAATCATAATTGGAAGAATTTCTAATGTAAATTTAGTAAAGGATTTAAAGAATATAAGTATGAATATAAGAACAAACCAGTTAATATGTTTTACTCTTTCACCTAAACTAACAGATACATGAGGAAAAATCATAGGCTTAATTTTCCATAACAAAGTATTTTCTTGATAGGTAGGTATATTATGAAATTTTCTCCAGTTTTTTTGAGTTTCAGAAAGTCCAACCTCAACAATTATCTTGCTTTTAAATTTAAGAATATACCAGTTTATATATGAAATAAACATAATTAATGAAGAAATACTTGTGCTAGTGTTTCTTACAACAACAACTGAAAATATCATATATCCAATAAAAGCTATGCTTAATAATTTCATTCCAAACATTTTTTTATTAAGCTTGTCCTTTTCATCCTTAGAAAGTTCTTTTTGCTTTATAAAAAAGTTAAATATACAAGATACAACAACTCCGAAGGTAGTAAAACCATTAAAATCATTTACAATTTGTAACATCGAACTGGGATCATTACTTAAAAAATATACTAAATTAGTAGTTATATTTATTAATATAGGAAATACAGCAAAAAATATAAAATCTTCAATACCTCTTTTTTCAGACCACATTTTAAGTCACCCTCCTTCTACTTCATTTGACTTTTCTGCATATGTTTGAGTTGTACAATTTACATTCCAATATGGAACTACTTCTACAGCTAAAGATAAGAAGTTTAAGTTATCAACTCCATAATTTACATTCCAATATGGAGCTACTTCTACTGAATTACTATTCTCATTGTCTTTCTAGTTCTGTAATTTACATTCCAATATGGAGCTACTTCTACGCACCCTATAATTATGTAATTATAATACGCTAATTTATTTACATTCCAATATGGAGCTACTTCTACTCTATCCTCGTTTAGTTTTTCTATTAACTCCATTGTATTTACATTCCAATATGGAGCTACTTCTACGATGTAGCGGAAGTTGAAAGGTAATACATTACATCAATTTACATTCCAATATGGAGCTACTTCTACCCTTATTAAAATTTCTTCAATTTCTTTTAAAGTTTATTTACATTCCAATATGGAGCTACTTCTACAGAAATTGAGGAGGGAAAATAGATATGAGAAGTACATTTACATTCCAATATGGAGCTACTTCTACTATAGATAAGAAAGCTATTTTGAATGATTTAAAAAAATTTACATTCCAATATGGAGCTACTTCTACAAAGGTAGTTAACGGTGGCAATATAGCATTATAAATATTTACATTCCAATATGGAGCTACTTCTACATTAGTTTGAGTTTGAGACGATGTATTTGTATTAACATTTACATTCCAATATGGAGCTACTTCTACATCATTATCAGCAACAAAATCATTAGGACTAACTATATTTACATTCCAATATGGAGCTACTTCTACATGTAATATAAATTTAATATTAACTGGCGAAACTATATTTACATTCCAATATGGAGCTACTTCTACATGTAATATAAATTTAATATTAACTGGCGAAACTATATTTACATTCCAATATGGAGCTACTTCTACTAAAAAATTAGAAGGATTATCTCCTGCAACATTAAAATTTACATTCCAATATGGAGCTACTTCTACTACTAATGTATTATTACCAAGACCATAGGTTTAATGATTTACATTCCAATATGGAGCTACTTCTACTGAAGTTGCAGAAGATATTACTAAAATGATTTTTGAATTTACATTCCAATATGGAGCTACTTCTACCAAATTCATCATCATAGCTATTTGTCATTTCACCAGTATTTACATTCCAATATGGAGCTACTTCTACACATATGTTGCAACGATAACAATAATTAAAAATTCATTTACATTCCAATATGGAGCTACTTCTACTATATTAGTCAATGTGTTACTTACTTTACCTATGTATTTACATTCCAATATGGAGCTACTTCTACCAGCCCTTTTGTTCTTACCAATTGCAATATCCCAAAATTTACATTCCAATATGGAGCTACTTCTACCACCAATGCAGACTCCATATTTGCACGTTCCTGAAATTTACATTCCAATATGGAGCTACTTCTACTGTATATAAAGAACCTATAATAATGAGATTATTTAAATTTACATTCCAATATGGAGCTACTTCTACATAAAATGCTTCTGTTTTTGTCGGATTAGTATCTGAATTTACATTCCAATATGGAGCTACTTCTACTCCAGAACCAGTACTAAAACTTCCACTACTAAATGAATTTACATTCCAATATGGAGCTACTTCTACGAAACTAATGCTAGAGAAGGTAGAAATCCTAGAACAAATTTACATTCCAATATGGAGCTACTTCTACATCATTATCAGCAACAAAATCATTAGGACTAACTATATTTACATTCCAATATGGAGCTACTTCTACATGTAATATAAATTTAATATTAACTGGCGAAACTATATTTACATTCCAATATGGAGCTACTTCTACTATATTAGTCAATGTGTTACTTACTTTACCTATGTATTTACATTCCAATATGGAGCTACTTCTACCAGCCCTTTTGTTCTTACCAATTGCAATATCCCAAAATTTACATTCCAATATGGAGCTACTTCTACCACCAATGCAGACTCCATATTTGCACGTTCCTGAAATTTACATTCCAATATGGAGCTACTTCTACTGTATATAAAGAACCTATAATAATGAGATTATTTAAATTTACATTCCAATATGGAGCTACTTCTAC
>OIFT01000077.1_pt1 | contig 55146 bp, 50 predicted proteins | sample 1582161 | NCBI WGS metagenome assembly OIFT01 (sample SAMN07501037, study PRJEB24779) | human gut metagenome | isolation source: stool | host: human infant | place: USA: Pittsburgh, PA | reverse complement strand
AATTTACATTCCAATATGGAGCTACTTCTACTCCAGAACCAGTACTAAAACTTCCACTACTAAATGAATTTACATTCCAATATGGAGCTACTTCTACGAAACTAATGCTAGAGAAGGTAGAAATCCTAGAACAAATTTACATTCCAATATGGAGCTACTTCTACGAAATAATCTTCCAGAACTAAAATATATAGCTGTTTATTTACATTCCAATATGGAGCTACTTCTACTTTTACTATTTTAGAAGTTGATTATACTCATTATAATTTACATTCCAATATGGAGCTACTTCTACTAATACGCTAAAATTGGGTATTTTGGAGCTATAAGGATTTACATTCCAATATGGAGCTACTTCTACTTCCTTTATGAAGAGAAATACTTGCAATCATACTAGATTTACATTCCAATATGGAGCTACTTCTACCAAATTCTTCAAAATTATTTAAACTGTAAAATTTTTATTTACATTCCAATATGGAGCTACTTCTACGGAACATAAAGTGCGTGTGTGCAATATCTTATTTCATTTACATTCCAATATGGAGCTACTTCTACTAAATATTCTTTTATTTAGATAAAGAGATTATCTATATTTACATTCCAATATGGAGCTACTTCTACTAAATCTATAGAAGAAAAGCCGAAAGGCTAACCAATATTTACATTCCAATATGGAGCTACTTCTACAAGAACTCTGTACTTTAGGTGTTCAAATAAAAAGAGATTTACATTCCAATATGGAGCTACTTCTACAAACCTTACATAGTTCTCAACCTCATCAATACCTATATTTACATTCCAATATGGAGCTACTTCTACCTTCATTTAGCATAACAACTCTATTATATTCGTCATTTACATTCCAATATGGAGCTACTTCTACTCAGAAAAGGCAGTTTTTAGCATTTGTTTAGAAACATTTACATTCCAATATGGAGCTACTTCTACACAAATACTGTTTTTATTATCATTAAATAAACCATAATTTACATTCCAATATGGAGCTACTTCTACCTACTGCTCCTTTTGCCACTATAGAGTTGGTAACAATATTTACATTCCAATATGGAGCTACTTCTACCCCTAAGATATTGTTTTTTTTAGTTTAAAGTCATTTGATTTACATTCCAATATGGAGCTACTTCTACTAAATAAGACTCCCATACTACCACATCCTTACAAAATTTACATTCCAATATGGAGCTACTTCTACAATTTTCTTGTTCCAAACTATCACTCCACTCTTTAAATTTACATTCCAATATGGAGCTACTTCTACTTTTATTACTTCCATATCAGAACTACATAAAACTGTATTTACATTCCAATATGGAGCTACTTCTACCCTACATTAGGATTTTTAATTAAGCATCCAGCTATATTTACATTCCAATATGGAGCTACTTCTACCAATATAAAATATTTCAGATCCTAAGCACTATCTTTATTTACATTCCAATATGGAGCTACTTCTACTTCAATCATTATATCTTTAAGTCGCCCAGTTTTAAAATTTACATTCCAATATGGAGCTACTTCTACCTATAAATTGCATTTGCAAAACTATTAATTATCCATTTACATTCCAATATGGAGCTACTTCTACACTATAAATTGCATTTGCAAAACTATTAATTATCCTATTTACATTCCAATATGGAGCTACTTCTACCAAAATCTTCATCTAAGCATTTTTCAACAATACTAGCATTTACATTCCAATATGGAGCTACTTCTACACGTTCTTATTTAATGCTCAATTTTTCTATTGTTTATGAAACAATTCTGTCTACCTATAAAAATTTATAAATAATATTTAAATTATTTTCTTAAAATAACATTAAATATCTCTTGTAATCTTTAACAGTACAATTATTGTCTACCTCCCTATATTTTAACACTATATTAGGTCGACAATCAAATAAAATTACTAGTTTTGTCTTCTTTCTTTCCCCACATATCTTTTGTTAGCCACTTTTCATTTTTACTTTTAAATAAAATTACAGAATCAATATCATCTCTTATTATACTATTTAATTCACATCTTAGCTTAACAATTTGAGACTCTGATAATTCTCCTTCAAATACAGAATTTTGAATATGACATAAATACTTTTTACAAGTTTTAAAAGTTCTATTTAATACTCGTTGTCCACCCTCATCACTCTTTATATCATAAACCAATATAACATACATAACAACTCCCCCTTACCACCAAATCTTAAATGGATCATATTCTTTTTCACCAAGCAAATGTTTAATTAACTTATAACATTCTAATCTCATTAAATATTCATATGATATGCTTTTATTTAAATCTTTATGCTTTATCGTAGTTTGTAATCTTTGATCTAATTCAGCTACAATAGTTCTAGAAGCCTCTTTAGTAAGATGTAAATAATTTAATTCTCTTGTAAAACTCTTTTCTGTTATTTGTTTCTTATTTAAAAGAGAAAATATAAGTCTATCAGCTAATATTGGCTTAAATATCTCTGATATATCTAAACTTAATGAAAATCTTCTTTCTCCTGGCTCATGCAGATAACTAACAGTAGGATTCAATTGAGTATGATATATTGCTCCTAATACTTTTGTATAGACTAAAGTATTTACAAAAGAAATTAATGTGTTTATCATATTATCTGGTGGATTTTTAACTCTTTTTTTGAAATCTATATTTTGATCTATTATTATATTCCAAGCTTCATAATATATCTTTCTAATATTTCCTTCGTATCCCATAAGTTCGTTTATACTAGTACATTTATATATATGCTTTCTTAAAGACTCTATTTTATCCATATATTTCTGCACATTCTTACCTCTTCCATTATAGTATCTTAAATTTCTATAAATATTATAACTAGCTCCATCTATAAATCTCTTAGCTATATTTAACCTTTTTTCATTATCACTATAATGATTAACCTGATTAACCAATAAATTTCCTGATACTAACTTCTCCTTAGGTTGAAAACTTCCTGTATAAAAACTATAGTAATTAAAGAAATGTACCACAACATCATATTGTGATAGATAATTAATTAAACTTGTATTAAAGTCCATTTCTGACATTACATATATTTCATTTACAGTTTCTATAGGTATATATTTTCTTTCTCCCTCTTCATCTATAAATGCAATAGAATTATCCTTTCTTTTCAATGTTCCATTATTGTATATATAATAACTTCTCTTCATAAATTCTCCCCCTCTTTCTTATATAAAACATAAGTCATAGTATGCACAAGATTGGCATATTCTTTTCTTATCTAAACTTGGTGGATTACTAGCTTTAACTGTATTTTTTATATTAATTAATATTTCATCTATCTCCTTTATATCTTCATCTGATAGTTCTACATCTATACTTTGTTTAAGTAATGGATAATCTATTTTACCTCTTATATTGTAAACTCCTCTTTTTTGGAGAAAGTATAAATAATATTTCACCTGCAATATACTTGCCTCTTCTATTTTATTACTTTTCTTAACCTCATGAAGAACTCCCTTAGATCTTATGAAATCAATATTTATTATGTTATCTATATTAATATGCTTTTTATCCCTTTTATAAGTTTCTTCATCAATAGCTCTCCCAATTAAAACATTCTCATTTCCTTGTTCCATCTGTATTTCATTATAAAAATACCATAGTTTTCTTTTACAAACTTCATAATAATAAATCATTACCCCTGTAATTTCTCTTTCCATGTTCTACCTCTCATATATCTCCCTACCAAATAGTTGCATTTCTTGTTTCTTTATCATATTTAACTCTTTTATATCCAACGTCATCATATTCACATTCAATAACTTTAATATAGTCATTTTTATGTTTGCTTAATAGTACCCTATCATAAAATATTGCTTTTCCTTGTTGTTTTGCTTTATCATAACGCTTAACATCACTTGGATGTATTGATACTGTATACTTTTTTAATTCATCTTTTAATTTTATCCTATCATATGGACTAATACTAACATCTTTCAACTTTCCTTCTATCCTCTTTATGTCCTCCATATACTTTTCATATACTGGACTAGGAATTATCTCCTCTGATAATATACTCCTTAAATTTACTTCATTAATCTCAAATTTATAAGGTAATACTTTCTTTATAAAATCATATTCTTTTTTATACTTCCTTAAATAATCACTACCTTTTAATTTTTCCATAGTAAGATAAGTATTTATTAAATCAATCTTCTCTTTTTCTGATATTCGTCCATCACAGGAACATATAGCTTCTTTTGATAAATTAAATAATCTTTTATCTATAAAACCCTTGTCACCATTAATTAAATTAGCAGTATCTATTTCTGTGTATATAAAGCAATTGTAATCACTACTATCCTTTTTACCTTTTCTATTACATCTACCTAACCTTTGGAACAACGAATTTAAATCTTGAAGCTCTGTAAATAAATAATCAAAATCAATATCTAAACTTGCTTCCACTATAGAAGTAGATATCCATATACCACTTTGTTTATCTATATTTTTATTTTTATCATAAGTTTTTCCAAATTCTATAATATCTTTTTCTTTTTCAAGCCTATCTTTTCTTATGAATTTACTATGAAGTATATTAAGTTCATCTCTATTTACTATACTTTTTAATTCTTCATAAATCTTTTGAGCTTCCTTTATAGTGTTACATACTACTAATATTTTATTGTTTTTATCTAACTCTTTATTTTCAATATATTTATCATAAATATCATCACAATTTATTCTCTTTTTTATAACTTTTAAGTTATGCCTCTCCATGTCATTAGTAAACTCTGTTTCATTTTCTTTGAAACTTATATTCATTTTTAATAAATCTTTTACAAATGGTGGTAATGTAGCTGTAAGTATTGCAACTTTCCCCCCAAGTTCTACTACCCTTTCTATACCATATATTAAATATGCTAATAAATCCGGTCCATAAGCTTGTATTTCATCTATTACTATTTTTGAATATGATAAAGTAGTTAATTTTAGTTCATATCCAGGATATTTATATATAAAATCAAATATCTGATCCATTGTTGATATATTTAAAGGAATTGAAAGCTGTTTCCCCATCTTATGATAATTCATTAAATCTATATCTTCATTTTCATTATTATCTACATTAACACTTCTTATATAATACTCTAATGAACTAGAATGAAGTATTGCAACTCTTTCTTCTATCTCTCTATTATCTAAAAGTCCATTTTTAACTCTTTCATATATCGCATTTATAGCTGTTCGTATAGGTAACACAAAAAATCCTTTTGTATCTCCAATCCATAATAGTCCTGCTTCTGTTTTTCCCATACCAGTTTGAGCTATTGCAATTATATTCTTATCTTTGTTTTTTTCACAAAACTTTTGAAGATCATTCCACTTAGCTTCTTCATTATCTTTTTTCCATTTATTTAAAAGATTATCTAATGACTTATTTAAAAAATTGTTTGGATATTCTGCTACAGTTGCTGAACTTGCACTATAATCACATTTATGAAGATAACCTTTTATTTTTATAGCCTCATTATCTTCTACTATATCTGCTAACTTTGATTTTGTAGATCTCTTTAACTTATATGTTTTAAATTCTTTTATTAATGTTTTTATTAATTCTTCTTTCTCTGTTATTTTATTAAAATTATTACAATAATTATGATGATTTAATACACTATGAGCTACTCTTAAGTAATCTTCTTGACTTTCAAAACTATTATTATCTATAAAATATAAAGATAAAATATTATGCACAACTTCTTCATCTTCGTTAAACTTTACATTCTTACCATTAACTCTTTTTTGAAATTCTTTATTTAATTTGCCTAAGTCATGATATATGCATGCCTTTTCAACTAACTCATATATTCTGTCTTTATTTATATATTCAAGTTGTAGTAATAAATCTAAAACTTCTAGTAAATCTAATATATGTCTTTCTATTGTTTTATCTGGCTTTGCATTATTCTCCTTAATCATCTTTAATATTTCTTCATCTAATATACTTAATTTATTTTCCATAAATCCCCCTAAGGTTAAAGCAGCAGGAAAGTTTTCCTACTGCTTTTAATTATATAAATTCCTATAGACTCTAATTAGTACCTATATTATATAAAGCTTACAATATACTCTTTATTACTTTCATTATCTATAAATATATTTTCACTTGTTTCTTCTATAAAATATTGTGATGCATAAAGCACTTTCTTTTTCTCAAAAAATCTTTTTCCATCTTTTATTTCATAGCTCTTATTTAAGTAATATTTTGTTCCTGTAACTACTCTTCCTGCTTGTAACTTATCAAACCATACTTTTTTATTTTTAACATCATCATAGTTTAGATATGCAGAGTAATTACTTATAATTTCACACTCATCATCTTCCTTTAACTCTACAATCTTAGCCTCTTCCACATGTACAAAATCTTCACTTCTACCTATAGATTTTAAGTTATATATATTTTCTTCTATCTCATTAAGTGTTTTTTCATCAGATCTTACATGTATAACAAGCTCTATACTATTTAATATTTCATAATATTTTAATGATGTTGTTAAACTTTTAAACTTAGATACTGGAATGGTATAATTCTCAGTTTCATAAAGCTTTAAGTTTTCTTTAAGCTCCTTTTCTTTAGATTTTATATCTTTTTCCTTTTCAGCTACTTCTAAAAACTCTGGTGATTTCTTATCTAACTTTTTCTTTTCCTCAGCTAATTGTTTCTTCTCTTTTTTTATAAGCTCCATCTTTTCTTTAAATTCTGTATTTTTATAAGTATCTATCTTATCTTTTAAATTCTTTAAATTTCTATACTCCTTTAGTAATTCTTCATTATGAACTTGTATAGTGACACCTTTTCTAAAGCTATTTCCTTGTGATTTTTTAGCACTGGCAACTTTATCAAAAGCACTTGATAAAAGATTTGCATTTTTCATTTTAACCAAAATCCCTCTATCATCCATTACAGAGTTTAAAAAACAATGATCAGTATATGGCTCTTTATGCATTGATTCAAATTTACCTTGTATACTTATATCCATAGGATGATATTCTTTATATCCACAAGCATTGTGAAGTGCACCTATTATTGTTGATATTGGTGGAAGTGGGTAAGTCATTTTATTATCTATAGTCTCTTCCTTCCTGTAATTAGCACTACTTTGAGTAAGTACTATTCTTAAAGCCTTCATATTTTTACCTACTTTCTTTTATCCTACTTATACACCAAAATAAGTATTTACTTCATTTCTAACATTATCAAAGAATCTAGCTATAGATGTAGGCTCTAACTTTTCTTTTATTTCACTTTCATTTCTTAAAGTTCTACCTTCTAATAATCCAACATAAAATCCTTTTTTAATTTTATCCTTTAAATCTGGTGATACTATCAATTTTTCTTCTTCAACCTTTACTACATTTTCAAAATAATGTGTCTTTCTATCAGACAAACCACCTACTATAAATACTGGCTCTGCATTATCTAAGTTTCCTTTTACAGTTAAGCTCAAATTTTCTATAGCATCTAAAATCGAATTTACTCTATCTGCTTTTTCTTTTTTATCAGCTTCTTTATAATTTTCTTCTTGAGCAAAGTTTTCATCTTTTCCTATCATCTCTAAATCAATAGTTATACTATAAATTTTCAATGATTTATCATATTCATATTGATATGGCATTAATCCAGTTTCTTTAGGATTTGCCTGTACATTTATATTATTAGCCTTGGCAGCATTAGTAGCTAAATATAAATTATTATGGAATCTAGTTTCATTTACAAAGCTTTCACAAGCTATAGCATCTGTTAAGTAAAAAGAACTTTTTCTAATATTTGTAGTTCCCTTTGTACTCATATATCCACCCTCAAGTGCTCTACAGTTAGATGCATTTAAATCCTTATTAGCTAATTTTTGAGTTGCTCCATCAACTTCAGTTTTTAAATCATCATACATTCCACTTTGCACCATAATAGCATTTTTTAAGCTTTCTCTACTTCTCATAGTATATACTTTTCTATTTTTAAATACCTTTTGTACACTTGCTATATTTCCTAAACCTTCTGAATAATTTGAAGTCATATTGGCTACTACTGTTAACGTTAATGCTTTTTTACTCATCTTTTCTGCACCCCTATATTAATTATTTTCACTATTATTTGATTCTGTATTATTAATTTTCTTTGATAATGCATTTATGAATGTATATGCTAAATCTTTATTATCTTCAAAATTATCATATAAATCATATACAAATCTAAATTCTATATCTGAATAATTTGATAATTGAAGTAATATTTGGCACACTCTATCATAATCCTTAAATATAATTGAACTAATTAATTTTTGCTTATAACTATCTATTTTATTATCTTTTATAGCCTCTGATACTCGCTTTGCACAATCAAAAGCCTCTTTTAATTTATCCTTCATATTCTCATCACCTCTTATTAATCCATTTATTTTTATTAGTTGAGATACTAAAAACTCTTTTTTTGCTTTTAATAACGTTTCTATTAAATTGTCTAGTAACACATTATTTATAATGCTTTCTGTTACTACCTTTTGAATATTAATATAATATTTTTCAGTTACCTTATGTGAAGTACATAAACTTTTATATTCTATACCTTCTTCATTGAATCTTTTTAATATATTTATACTTTCTTTTCTTAAATATAAAGTTTCAAAATATCCATGTTCTTTATCTTTAAGTATTACTTCAACATCCATATTTATAAAATCTGAAGTTTCTATAATACTTTTAAACAATGTATATCTAGCATCCTTACTTCTATCTTCATTATCTAAATCATTAGCTATTTTAATTCTAAACATATCATTAGTTGTTTTAAGTCTCTGTATTGTATAATTGTCATTTATAAAAAATGCTTCCCTATCTCCTACAAATGCAAAAGGTATAAAATCAAATTCTAAAATATCTTGTCCTGCAAATGCACTTGTAACAAAATTAAAACCTGTTGATTTACCCTTTTTACCTACATCTATACAATAACCTTGTAACCTACAATAATCCTGTGCTTCGTTAAACATTTGATTTTCATTTGCATAGTTAATATACATATTACTTTTTCTTCTGAATGTTTCTTTTATTAATTCACTTCTATTTTCATTTATTATATTTAATATTTCTTGCTTATTTGTTACATTAAATTTTATTTTATTAAACTTCTTTTTCATTATTGTATTTGCAGATAACTTTTCATTTACTAACTTTACTTGGTCATCATTAAACTCTTCAATTGAAAGTATATTTTCAACCATCTTATGATGAAACTCTTCCCCATATTTATCTTCTATAAATTCTAAATATTTTTCTTCAGTAATATCTTTACTATTATATAAAATATAATCATCATTAATTTCATACTCTAACTGATGATAATCCATATATTGGATTAGTCCATTAATAGCTGCAGAAAATCTCCAATCTGATGGCTCTAACATAGTATCATAATTATTATTTTGTATACTTGTTTTCATCTTTTCCTCCTTCCTTATAGTAAATCTTGTGTTACTAAATCTAGCATTCCAAATCCTGCTGATTTTCTTGATCCTATTCCTACATTATAAAAATGCTGCAAAATTTTATTATCTGCTTGTATTTCAAACATTCCTGTTGTAGTGTCTATATATCGTCTGTAATGTTTCACAACTACTTTTTTACATTGTATAGGATTTACCTTTATTTCATTTACTTCCTCTTTTGTAAATCCAGCTTTAATTAGTTCATTGTTTAATATAACTTGAAGTTTTTCTCTAAATTCTTTATCACTATATACATAGTAAACATCCTTATTACTTTCTCTATCATGGTCCCTTACACAAAGTCCCCCACCTATAGTTGTTTTAAATATAGCCTTTAAATTTATTATTTTTTCTTCTTTTTCATTTTTTATATTTTTTAGTATCATAAAATTTTTATTTTCTAATGGGTATACTTTATTCTTTTGCCCTATAAAAGCACTAAACAATATAACCCCGACTTTCTTTTTATCTTCTGTAGAAAAAAGTATCTTTATTTCATTACCTTCTAATTCAATTCTATCTTTATTAAATTTAGCTTTTGGTAATACTACAGAAAAACAATAGTCCTTTTGTATAGTATCCTTAAAAAACTCATCATAGTATTTTCCGCCATTACATTCTGATAGTGCATTTTTAATATAACTTAATATGAGTTTTCTATATTCCACTGGAAAAATTTTCTCTTTTAATTCTAATGTTAGAGTAAATCTCATTTTTTCCTCCTTTAATTTTTTTAAAATCTTATTCGTACATTCAAAATTTTAAATATAACTGGCAGCTAATTAATAATCAAGTTCTCAGCCATATTTTGTAAATAACTTCAAATATTACTGTCAATATAATAATAGTATTTATTTAAGGTGTCAATATAATATTAAAAAAATAAAAATTTATAAATATAAATTTAATTTTATAAATCTACACTTCAATAATAATTATAACTATATTGAAATTAAAATATATCCAACTAAATACTATTATAATAACTATTAATTTGTACTTATATATGCTATAAATTCAATTTCACACAAATATATACATATTTTAACATAAATTACTCTTTTATTCAATATTTGATTTTTTAATATTAAAAACATCTATCAAAAATCACTTTTGATAGATGTTTCTAAATCCTTATTCTATAATATTCAAATATACTTTGGTATTAATTCCAATATGGAGCTACTTTTATATAAAATATACTTCAATAATAATAATAGTATTTATTTATTTTACATTCCAATATGCTACTACTTCATCTCATGATATTATCTCTCTTATAAATTGTCAATATGCACTTATTTAATTCTTGACTTTTATTTGTATTTTCAAACTGAATTTATCAAATCTATTAACATAGTTATCATAATTTCTGAATAGCTATTTTTAGTTTTTATTTTTATATCATATTTTAAATAATTTCTCTAGCATAATTATTATATCATTTACACTATTGTTTTTATTATTTTCTTATTATAATTATTAATATATAAATATTTCTAATTAAGAAAGGAAATTAATATGAGTAAAAATATAAAACTAACCTCTTTAACTAAAAGTTCTGGTTGCGCTGCTAAAATCGGTCCAGCAGTATTAGATTCTGTTTTAAATAATTTACCAAAATTTGAAGATTCAAATCTATTAGTAGGTTTCGATAAAAAAGATGATGCCTGTGTATATAAAATTTCTGATGATAAAGTTTCAATACAAACAGTAGATTTCTTCCCACCAATGGTTGATGATCCATATACATTTGGACAAATCGCTGCTACAAATGCACTTAGTGACATCTATGCCATGGGTGGAGATCCTGCAGTGGCTATGAACTTATTATGCTTTCCATCATGTTTAGATCCATCATTAATGCATGATATATTATCTGGTGGTTATAGTAAAATAGCTGAAGCTGGAGCTGTTGTTGCTGGAGGACACACTATTGCCGATCCAACCCCCAAATATGGACTTTGCGTTACTGGATTTGCTCATCCAAAAGAAATCCTTACAAATAGTAATGCAAAAACTGGTGATGTTCTTGTTTTAACTAAGCCTATTGGTATAGGAATTTTAAATACAGCTACAAAAGCAGAATTATTATCACCTGAAAAAATAAAAGAATTAACTAATGTTATGACTACATTAAATAAATATGCAAAAGATTCATTAAAGAATTTAAATGTTAATTCTTGCACTGATATAACTGGCTTTAGTTTAATTGGACATGGCTACGAAATGGCTAGTGGTAGCAATAAAACCATTGAAATATTTACCAACTCTCTTCCTATTCTTAGTGATGCATTAGAGTTCGCTAGAATGGGAATAATACCTGAAGGAATGTATAACAATTTAGAATATCTGAAAGATTCATTTACATGTTCTAGTAATATTGCCCAGGAAATGAAAGATATTCTTTTAGATCCTCAAACTTCTGGAGGTCTGTTGCTATCAATACCTGAAAAAGATGCATTAGAATATGTATCTCGCATGGAATTATATAACCCTTGGACAAGAATCATTGGTGAAGTAACTGATAAAAAAGATTACTCTATAATAATAAAATAATATTCTTATAAATAAAGTCAACATAATAGTTATAACTAAATTTAATAATTGAAATAGTTATGACTATTATGTTGACCTTGTTAATTTTATATATAATATTAAAGCAAATAAAATATATTTAACCTAATTAATTATATAGTTATTACTTTTGAAGCATCTTTCATAGCATTAGTTATATCATACATATTACTTACTCTGCCAACTTCTAATTTTTCCTCTAACCCATAGAAATTAAGACAAGCTCCACAAACTAACAATTCTACTCCTTTATCTTGTAAAACTTTTAAATGTTCAATAGCTTGATCATTTAATGTAGGAACTTTTACTCCACCATTCATAAATAAAATTGATTTAGGTAAATCATCTCCTTCTGAAATAGTATAAATGAACATTTTCATTAATGACTTCCCTAGCTCATCATCCCCAGCACCTATTATTTCTTTATTAACAAATATAGTCCAATTTCCTAAAGGCTTTTTACCTTCCACTTTAGCTAATACTTCTTCACACTCTTCACAACCATTTGAAAAATTAACTTTAAAGTTACCATTGTTTTCTTCAATCGTAGTTGTAAAGCCTTGGCTATTTGCTAATTTTTTTAAATTTTCAACTGCAATTTTATTATCTACTTCAATTTCAAAAAACTTTACTCCTGCATCTATTTCTTTTTTTGCCATTATAACAGGCATAGGACAATTCTTTCCTTTTGCATCTATAATTTTTTTCATGTTTACCCTCCTATATATACCTATCTATTTTAAATTTAAATTATTATTACTCATATACATTATAGCTTCTAAAACTCCGCCACCAATAGATCTAGCCTTATCTGATATAGTAAAACAATGATCCTTTTCACATCTTGGGTCAATATCTCCACTTTTCATCCCCTTAAATACTTCTATACCTTCTTGTAACATTCCTCTTACTATTCCATCTATTTCTGCTAAAACTTCTATACCATCAATATAAGCAACTATATCTCCTTTTTTAACAAAATCACCTATTGCTACTAAAGGCTTTATCTTGCCGTTACTTGATGCTCTAATAATTCTTTCCCTTGTATATCCACCTATATTTCCTGGAACTCCAGTATTAGGTATTGCACTTCCTTCTTCTATTACTTTTCCTAAATAATGCCCTCTTTTAGTCTCAACAACTAAGTGACAATCTACTTTAGCTTCAAATCCTGGTCCAACTCCAATAACTATTGGTGCATCTTCAATGCTTGTACCCAAATTTTTCTTAGCAATTATAGCATCTACTACAACATTTGGCCTTAATTCTTTTATAATCTCTGCCTTTTCATCAATTATTATTGGAATATTACCTTCTCTTATTTCTTCATATATTTCATTAATATTATTAACTTTAACGCCCTTGATACCTTCTATTACAATTTCATTATCAAATACTGCCTGTGAAAAGGCTACTGTTCTTCTAACTGTAGTAGGCTTATGAATCTCTGTCATAACAACATCAAATCCACTTTTCTTCAATCTATAAGCTATTCCTGTAGCCAAATCACCTGCACCTTTTATAAGTACCATCATTTAAATCACCTCAAAACTTTAAATTAACTTTTATAGCTTGTAATAATAACTTGTACATCTTTTTCTTTTAAATATTTACATATTTTTGCTGCAAAACATAGTAATTCCTCATTATCAACCTTATTAATAATAGCCCTATACTCAGCATTATTGCATCTATCTATAAATTTTTTCTGTCCACTTTCACTACTTAATAAATTTGCAATATCTTTTTCACTTATTTTATCTTCATATTTTTTTATAAGTATATTACATACATATTCTGGCCTATGACATATTTCTTTTATACTCTTACCTAATGAATCTATACCAGCAACACCAACAATCATAGTTGTATTCCTTAAAATAACTGGCTCATGGTCAGCTGGTGCTTTTAAAGGTAACATTTTAGCTCCATCCGCTTCTATAAGTAAAAAATCACATAATTCTATCAAAGTTATTGCAATATCTTCGCCTACAGATGAAATTTTATCGTTTTTATCTTTTATCCCAACAATAATTAAATTTGTATTTTTGAATCTTTCTTTTATTTCATTTATGTCACCTTTAAAATTAATATAATCCTTAGGCATATGCATATGTGTAGTGGTTGTAACTAACACTTTTTTCCCTAAATTACTGAGTTCGCTTGCTAAAGTATATATTGATGTTGTCTTCCCCCCTCCACCTACAAATGAAATTATATTTTTTTCATTAATATTAATTCCTAATGATTCATATAAATATTTTTTTTGAATTATCTTATTATCTTCATAACAAAAAACTTTCATCTTAATTCCTAACACTTAATTTATTTTTAATTTTCTAATTTAAAATAACTATTAAATATATTATATATCTAATAGTTATTTTATAAACATTACTCTTCGTATAAATTATCCTCAATAATTTTATTTGCTAAAATTCCTATATTAACTTCTCTAGTATCCATATAAACATCAATAATTCTATCTACTAAAGTAACTTCAACATATTCAATCAACTTTCCATCTTCGTCTTTATACTTAATAATATCATAAGTTATAATATCATCTTTAAGTTGCTTTTTAGTAATCATATTTTTCTCCTCGGTTATTTTACAATCTTTAACAATTCTTCAAAAGATTCAATTTTCTCTTGAAACTCTTCTACATCTCCAAATCCATATTTAGCATATATAAATGGAACATTAGCAGCTTTTGCTGCATTTGCATCACCTTGTGTATCACCTACATAAACTGGATTTTTCAAATTATTTCTTTCAACTACTAATTTAATATTTTCTGCTTTAGGTAAACCTGTTCTACCTGGACATTCGTAGTCAATAAAATATTTATCCAATCCATGAGAGTTAAAAAAGCTTTCTATATATCCATCTTGACAATTGCTTACTATAAACAATTTATAATCATTAGCTAATTTCTCTAATGTTTCTTCTAATTTATCATATAATGTTGCCCCATGCTCTCTTAAATATTCATTTTCATACTGACAACATTCTTTTATTATTTTCATTTGCATTTCTTCATCTAAGTCTGGAAGTAAAATTCTAGCTATCTCATCTAATAATTTTCCCATGCAAGGTTTTAAATCCTCTACTGTTACTTCTTTTCTACTTAAATTATATTTAGCAATTATAGCACTCCATGTTTTTGCAACTTCTACTGTAGAATCCCATAATGTACCATCTAAATCAAATATTATACTATCAAACTTCATACTTACCTCCTAAACTTTTCCGTACTATTACTTATTATACCATCATCTTCTAATTTTGTATCATAATTTTATTTTTATGTAACACATTTCAACTTTGCTTAATAAAATAAAGTCACAATATACTTTTTATATACTGTGACTTATTTATATATTAATCCATTAATTTTCTATATAATCTAGAATATTCTTCTGCTGAGTTTCTCCATGAAAAATCCTTATTCATTCCTCTAAATGCTATTCCATTCCATTTATCTCTTTCCTCAAAATATATTTGTTTTGCATAATTTATTATATTAAGCATTTCATGTGCATTGTAATTTTCAAAAGAAAATCCTGTTCCACTATCTGAATATATATTATATGGTTCTACAGTATCTCTTAGTCCACCAGTCTCTCTTACAATAGGAACAGTTCCATATCTTAAAGCTATTAATTGAGTTAATCCACAAGGTTCAAATCTTGATGGAACAAGCATAGCATCTGCTGCTGCATATATTTTATGAGCTCTCTTATTAGAAAAGTATATATTTCCTGACACCTTTCCTTTTAATTTCCACTCATAATATCTAAACATATTTTCATACTCTTCATCACCAGTTCCTATTACAACTAATTGTGTATAATCATCAATAATTTCTTCTAAAACATGTCCTATTAAATCTAATCCTTTTTGATCTGTTAATCTTGATATTACTCCTATCATGAATTTACATTCACTTTCTTCTAAACCTAACTCTCTTTGTAATTTCACTTTATTTATAGCTTTATTTTCAATAAAACTATATGAATTATACCGACTAAAAATTTTATTATCAGTTTCAGGATTATATTCATTATAATCTATACCATTTAAGATTCCAAATAGTGCTCCACTCTTCTCTCTTATGACTCCATCTAACCCTTCTCCATAGTATTCACTTTGTATTTCATCTTTATAACTATTACTTACTGTAGTAATATAATTAGAATATACTAATCCACCTTTTAACATATTAGCATCTCTCTTATATTCCATATCTGTTGATCTAAATACATAATCTGGGAATCCTGTAATTTTCTTAAGTGTTTCAATATCCCAAATTCCTTGGAATTTTAAATTGTGAATTGTCATAATAGTACGTATGTTGTCATAGAAAGGATTATCTCTAAAGATAGTATTAAGATAAACTGGTAATACTCCAGTTTGCCAATCATGGCAATGTATTATATCTGGATTAAAATTGATAGTAGGTAAAATTGATAATACTGCTTTACTAAAAAAGCAGTATTTTTCTATGTCAAATTTAGTATCGCCATAAGGTGAATTTCCTCCAAAATAATGTTCATTATCTATAAAGTAAAATGTTATTCCATCATATTGAGTAGTCATTATTCCAACATACTCATTACTATTAATTTCTCCAAAATTCATATGAAAATGTGTTATATACTTAAACTGTCTTCTATATTGCCAAGGAATACATGTATAATTTGGTATTACTATCCTTACATCAAACTCTTCTTTTGGAAATGATTTAGGAAGTGATCCTACAACATCTGCAAGTCCACCGGTCTTTATAAAGGGTACACTTTCAGATGCTACAAATAGTATATTTCTCATATTTTATTTCCCCCACTTTTTGATTATATCTTTTACTCTGATTATCATATAGTAGTTTTTTATTAAATATGCATCATTCACTTTATTTTCCAATATAATTTTAACACATTTCTATTTTCTTGAAATTAATTTCTAAAATATTTGTTAATATATTTTTTGTAAAACTTTTTAAATTTTGATTTTTATTTATATTTTTTATAATAGTATTAATTTAATATAACTAATAATTTAAATATTTATTTTGTTGAAGTTTAACAAAAAAATAAATATACTAATAATAAGTACTAAGTTAAGCTTACTTATTACTTTCTTACTTTAAATAATATATAAAAGGAGATTTATATGAATTACTTATCTGATTTGCATACACATACAATAGTAAGCGGACATGCATATACGACACTAATGGAAAATATTGATTACTGTGCAAAGAATGGAATTAAAATATTAGGGACCTCTGAACATGCACCTTCAATGCCTGGTGCACCTCATTACTGGTATTTCGGAAATTTAAAAGTTCTTCCAAGAATTATTAATGATGTTATTATACTTAGAGGTTGTGAAGGAAATATATTAGATATAGATGGAAATATAGATTTACCTGAAGATGCCATGAAGTATTTAGATTATATGATTGCTTCATTCCATGAGCCAGTTTTTAAACCTAAAACAAAGGAAGAAAATACTATAGCAATTTTAAATGTTATGGATAAATACGAAAAAGTTGAAATATTAGGTCACCTTGGAAATCCTAATTATGCTCTTGACTATGATGCAATTATAAAAAAAGCAAAAGAAAAAAATATAATGGTTGAAATAAATAATAGCTCTCTATCTGGATCATCTAGAGTTGGAAGTGATGTTAACTGTGAAAAAATAGCTCTTCTTTGCAAAGAATACGGAGCAAAAGTAATTTTAACATCTGATGCTCACATAAACAGTAAAATAGGTGATTTTACGAAAGGTATAGAATTATTTGAAAAAATAGATATGCCTGAAGAACTTATTATGAATGAACCTGATAAATTAATAGGTCATCTAAAATCTAAAGGTAGATTAATGGATTTAGAGTATTAAAACTATATAAACATTTCCATTTTTATCACAAAATTCAACTGGATATGTAAATAGATAAATAGCATCGTATTATTATCTACTACGATGCTATTATTATAAAGTAATTTTTATTAATATCTTTTTATAGTAAATATACTAATAATAATTTAATTGTATTCTCCAATGCTTTATAATGTGTTCTCTCCATTCCATGAGAAGCATGAACACCTGGGCCTATAAGAGCTCCTCTTATATCATTTCCTGCTCTTAAAGCAGCACTTACATCAGAACCATACATTGGATATATATCTACAGCATAACTTAGGTTATTTTCTTTAGCTAAGTTAATTAACTTAGTAGTCATATTATAGTCATAAGGCCCGCTGGAATCTTTTGCACATATTGATACATCATACTCTGTACAAGATAAATCATCTCCTATACACCCCATATCAACTGCAATCATTTCACTAATATCACTTGGAATAGAAGCTGAACCATGACCAACCTCTTCATATGTTGAGATTATAATTTTCACAGTATATTTAGGTTTTAAATTTTCTCTATGCATCATTTCTAATAATGCAATTATTGCTGCTACGCTACCTTTATCATCGATAAATCTTGATTTTATAAATCCACTTTCAGTAATAGTAGTCTTTGGATCAATAAATATAAAATCTCCTGGAGCAATTCCTAATGCTAAAACGTCATCCTTATTTTTTACTATTTCATCAATTCTAATTTCCATGTTTTTTTCATCTCTAGTTTTACTTTTACTATCTTCAAAAACATGTGCTGCTGGACTAGTACTTAAAAAAGTTCCTGTATAAATTTTTCCATCTCTTGTTCTTATTTTACAATACTCACTATCTAATGTTGGTACTATAGGTCCTCCTAATATTGTAAACTTTAAAGTTCCATTTGCTGTTATAGATCTAACCATAGCTCCTAATGTATCTACATGAGCACAAAGCCCAACTGTTTTCTCATTGCTTTGTCCTTCAACTGTAATTATTCCACACCCCTTATTATTTCTTTCAAACTTATATCCAAAATCTTTAACAATACCCTCTATATTGTCCATAATTTCAAAACAAAAACCTGTAGGACTATCAAACTCTAGTATATCTTTTGCTGTTTTTAATAAAAATTCCTTATTAATATTAAAATTATTATTCATTTTTTCCTCCTAAATTTAGCAAATTACTTATATATCATTTATATTACCATAATTTTTCTATATATTCTAATTTGCTTTATAGATTTTACTTATGTCCAACTATATTATGTGGTACATAAGCTTCCTCTAAGTAATTAATATCTTCATCAGTTAATTTAATATCTAATGCTCCTACAAAATCATCTAAATATTTTTCCTTTGTTATTCCTACAATAGGTGCAGTAACACCTTTGCTCCATAACCAAGAGACTGCAATTTGTGATTTTGTGGAATTATATTTTTTAGCAACTTCTGAAACTCTTTGAACAATAATTTTATCTTGCTCTTCAGTTTTATCATATTTTACTTTTGCAATATTATCTTCTTTAAACCTTTTTGAATCTGATTTCCAATCACGTGTTAATCTACCAGCTGCTAAAGGACTATATGGAACTAACGCAACTCCCATATCATTACATAATGGATTCATTTCTCTTTCTTCTTCCCTATATAATAAATTATAATGTCCTTGCATCACAGAAAACTTTGTCCATCCATTCTTTTCTGCTATATATTGAGCCTTTGCAAACTGCCATGCATACATAGACGAAGCACCTAAATAAAGAACTTTTCCACTCCTTACCAAATCATTAAGAGCACACATCGTTTCTTCAATAGGTGTTTCATAATCCCATCTATGAATATATAAAATATCAATATAATCAACACCTAAACGCTTTAAAGATTTTTCAACCTCACTTATAATAGCCTTCCTAGATAACCCTGAACTATTAGGCCCTTCTCCCATAGCTCCACTAACTTTTGTTGCTATTACAATTTCATCACGATTTGCATAATCTTTTAGAGCTCTTCCTAAAATCTCTTCACTTGTTCCTAAACCATATACATTTGCAGTATCAAAAAAATTAATTCCTAAATCCAATGATTTTTTGATAATTTTTCTTGAATCTTCTTCATTTAGCACCCAACTATGAATCCATTTTGTAGGGTCACCAAAACTCATACACCCCAAACAAATTTTTGATACTTCTAATCCTGTATTTCCTAACTTTATATATTCCATAATGTTCCTCCTAAAAACTATAAATTAAATTATAATTATATTCCTTGGAGTTAACTCAAAGTCAATAAAATTTTAAAATTTATTTTTATTTAATTAAATATAAAATAAGGCTTAGATTTAAAATAACTGTCAGTCATTTTAAATCTAAGCCTACTAATTCATTGTATATAAAAATAGCTTTTTTGTTATGACATTATCCTTAACAATATTTTTCAATAATATTACTATTCTTAACTGTATAGACACTTAAAGTTCTTAAATTCAGCATAATTATTTTCTTCTTTATCGAATGCATATAACCCAATCATAACCCCAGTAAAGCCGCCAGCAACTTCTGATGATAAATATTTTGTTTTAGCAGTTCCTAAATTAATCTTTTTATCTTTAATTTTTAATCCAAAGCTATAATAACTATTCTTAGCTTCTATAATAAGAGTAACTTTATTATTTTCTTCTATATATACAGACTTTTCCACCGATTTAATATCTCCAACATTTAATCTTTCAATTACCTCATATCCATTATCACATTCTCTTATTGCCAAATCATAATGGTGATTTTCATCCATATATATAGTGATACCTGCCTCTCCATTACAAATAGCTATATCACATGTTATATTTGCATTGAAATCCCTTTGTCTAAGCCCTATAAAAGTTGGTGAATCTATATCATCAAGTGTAATTTTACTCCCCTTTAATATTAACTTATCTTTGTGCAATTCATAATTTTCTAAATTAGGTATACGTATATAACACCATTCCTTATTCCACTCAGTATTTTCAAATGTATAAGACTTTTTTTCATTTTGTAGAATATTACTATTAATATTCTTTAAATCAAAACACTTTACAGTTGTACCATTATTACCAGCTGTAAACCACCCATCTTCGTTAAATGTAATTGGAGTCAGAAAAACTTCACGCCCTAAATGATGATAAGCTTCCCATTGTCCACTTTGACGGAATCCTAAATGTAACATCCACCAGTTACCATCATTGTCTTGAATTAAATCACCATGTCCTACTCCTTGTATTTCATAGCCACCTAAATTACGATTTGTCAAAACTGGATTATTGTAATATCCTTGAAAATAACCATCTATAGAATCTCCACATGCATATGTAACCATATGTCCAAACTCAGTTCCACCTTCAGCTGCTACAAGATAATACTTCCCATTTATTTTATACATATGAGGACCTTCAATATAACGCCCACCAGAACCTGTCCAAATTGTTCTACTTGGTGTAAGCTTTTTACCTGATTCAATATCGATTTCACATTGAACAATTCCACTTACTCCATAATCATCAGATCCATTACTCATAAAATAAGTTCTATTATCCTCAAAATATAGAGATGGATCAATTCCTCCTTGATCTACATATATAGGTTCTGACCATTCACCATAAATATCATCTGTCCATACATAAAAATTCTCATGTGTGGTGTCATTTGTTGTTGTCATATAAAATCGTCCATTATAATATCTTATAGTAGGTGCAAAAACTCCACCTGAACTATTTATTTTATCAAGTTGTACTTGGCTTTTTCTAGTTAAACAATGACCTATCTGATTCCAGTTAATAAGATCCTTACTTTCAAATAGGGGAACCCCTGGGAAATATTGAAAGGAACTACATACAAGATAATATGTATCTTTAACTTTACAAACACTTGGATCAGGATAAAAACCTTTAATTACAGGATTATTATATTTCATTTTATTTACCTCCAGATATTATAATAAAATTCTCAAATATCGTTTACATTTTAAACTTTTATTCATGGTTTTTGTAAGAATATTATCATAATATCATTAATCTAAAATACTCAATACATATATTTTTTGTCCTAAAATACCTATATTTTTTTCAATTATCAATTTATTTAAAATAAATTAATGTTTCATTAGGCTTTATTAAAAACTAACAAAACATTAATTTAATATTAAACATAAAAACTATCTCATGTATTTATTTCCAGAAGATATCTTTATTTATTAAAAGTAAATTGTACTTCTATTTGAACAAATCTAAAATTTCTTCATTTGTTAATTTAGATATATTATTTATATTTAAACTATTATCACTCATAACACTATTTATTATTTCCCGTTTATCTTCTTGCAGTTGAATAATCTTTTCTTCAATTGTATCTTTAGCAACAAGTTTAATTACCTCAACTATATTTTTTTGCCCTATTCTATGAGCTCTATCTGTTGCTTGATCTTCTATTGCAGGGTTCCACCAAGGATCCATATGCATAACAAACTTTGCTGATGTTAAATTAAGTCCTGTTCCTCCTGCTTTTAAGGAAATTAAGAAAATCTCTGGCTCTTTACTTTCATTGAACTCTGATACAAGCTTTATTCTTTCCTTAGCACTAGTAGATCCATCTAAGTATTTATTTTTTATTTCTCTTATGTTTAATTCATCTTCTATCTTTTTTAATACTGAAGTAAATTGAGAAAATACTAACATTTTATTATTATCTTCTATAACATCCTCTATTATCTCTAGTGCAACATTTAACTTCCCACTATCGTCAGTATAATCTTTATTGACTAAAATAGGATCTTGGCATATCTGTCTTAATCGTGTTAAGTAAGAGAAAATCGTTATATTATCATTTTCTCCAGTTTTTAATTTAAGCTTAACCTCTTTCATATAATTTTTATAAGCTAACTTTTGTTCACTAGTCATTGGAACATAATACTTTTTCTCAATCTTTTCAGGTAATTCAGTTATAACATCTTTTTTTAATCTTCTTAATATAAATGGTTTTATTAAGGACTTTAACTCCTCAATTTCCTTTTCACTTCTATTAACAAACTTCTTCTTAAATTTCTTTTCATCAAATAAATATCCAGGCATTATAAAATCAAAAATTGACCATAATTCAATTAAGGAGTTTTCTATTGGAGTACCTGTTAATGCAAATTTTACTTTTGCATTTATCTCTTTTATTATCTTAGTATTTTGTGCTTTGGGATTTTTAATATTTTGTGCTTCATCTATGATGCAATAATCAAAAATTTCATTTTTATAAAATTCTATATCATTTTTTATTGTTCCATAAGTAGTTAAAAGAATATCATATTCCTCTTTATTATCTAATATCTTATTTCTAGCACTTTTGCTTCCATGAATAACTCCAACTTTTAATGTTGGTGCAAACTTTTCAAACTCTTCTTTCCAATTATATATAAGAGATGTTGGTGTAACTATTAATGACATATTATTTTTCTTATATAATAAAAATGCAATTACTTGAATAGTCTTTCCAAGTCCCATTTCATCTGCTAAAATTCCACCAAAATTCATTTCACTTAAAGATAATAAATAATTTAAACCAGTAACTTGATAATTTCTTAATATACCATTTAATTCTTTTACTCCATTAACTTCTTCTATAAATCTACTTTCTAACCTTTTGGAAATTATTTTTAAAATCTCTGCTCCTCTTATAAAATTTAAATTATAATTTTCTATATTGTTCTCTATAAATATAGCTTTACTTTTATCTATCTCTATTTCACCATCATATATTTCCTGGTTATATATTAAATTATCAATAATATTAAAAAAATTAGATATTCCTAAATCTCTTAAATTTAATAGTCGTCCTGTTTTAGTTTTATAAAAATCCCTATCCTCTTCTAAAGCTTGTAATACATTTATATACTCACTATAATCTAATCCATCTATATCATATTTAAACCTTAACTCTTCCTCTTGCCTTTCAAATATAGCATGTATATCATTACTCCCTAGAAGATTAGCTTCATTAAAACTCTTAGAAAACTCTAATTTCGAAAATCCTTCAAATAAGTTTAATCCATTGGTTAAAAGCTCATACCTCTCTTCATCACTTCCAACAAATAAAAATTCATTTGTCTTTTTTATAAATCTATACCTTTCTAATTTCATTGAAATTTCTTCTTCAAAATTATTATCTCTTAGGAAGTAATCTATATTTTTATCTAATATATTGATTATTTTTCCAAAATAATTAACAGTGGCTTTACACTTAATATCATTATTTTCATTTTTAAAGAAAATTTTAACTTTATAATAATTTCTACAAAGATTTTTAACTCCCTCACCTAAGATTATATCTTTACTTATATCTCCTAATAAATTAAATAATTCATTTATAGAAGATTCCTGTTTAGGATATTCTATCTTCCCATGATTTTTTAACTTATTATACAATACTTTATAGTTATTTATTTGCTTTTCACTTGATAAATAAATTTTCCTATCATTTAAAAACACAGTAAACTCATTATTTAAAGGAATAGGTAACTTTTTCTTTGTAGTTAAAATTATTTTATCAAAATCCATTTTTACTGTGAAAGATAAAGGCATATTATCTTTTATAATATAGCTTTCATAATTAATATAATCATAATTTAACTTAACTTTTCTATTATCACTTACTAACTTTAAAATTTCTTCTATATACTCTTCATTAATTCTTAAAATCTTTCCTTCTACAATCTTAAAGGCATTTTCTCTATTTAAGTTTAAAACTATATAATCTAAAAGCTTTTCATCTTCTTCCTTAAATTTCATATAAGAGCTATTATATAAGAATTCCCCATTAATTCTCAGCTGTCCTTTTACTTCTTTACACTTTAAAAACTCACTAATTTTAGTAATTAAATAAGTATTATTTTCGCCTATTCTAATTTGTATATCAAATGTCCTATTTTCGTTTCTTTTAATATCTAAATCTAAATTTAGTATCTTCTTTTCAACATTTACTTTGCTTTCTTTTTTCTTATTTAAATTGCTATTTTCCTTATTTATTTTCTTTATTTTATTTTTTGCTACAATATAAAAATAAAATATAGCTGCAATTATATGCTTACAAATATAATTAGTTTTATGCTTTGAAAATTCTTCATATGTACTACATGTACATGTTGCACCTATTACTCTTTCACTTTTTAAATTGTACTTAATATGGCAACTATACTCCTTACTATTATCCTCTTCTGTTACTTTTGAATATATATGATAAATATCGTTAATCTTTTTACTACTTAAATTTGATACTAATCTATTTTTATAAATCTCTTTACCATCTTTTATACTAATATTAGATCCTAAGGCTAATACATTATCTAATAAAATTTTTAAATCCACCTCTTCACCTCATTATTATATAATTAATTTAATCATTATATCATAAGTTGTTATCTACGTTAATATCTATAAATTTATCTTATTACTTAAATATTTTATTATAAAAAAATATAAAGTAGCTCATAAAAATTTTATTATGAAACTACTTTATATTTGAATTTAAGGTGGAAATTTATAAAATTACATCTCTTATTTGAGTTGTAAAATTAACATTATTATTTTATAGTTCTACTATAAATTGATTTTCTTTAACTTCGATTTCTTTATTATTGAAGAATACCTTTTTAGTATGCTCTAAATTATTAAGAATTATTTTTATTTTATTATAATTTTTAGAATATCCTATATTTTCTTTTAATTCTATTCTTAATTCATCTGCCAATTTACAATTAATGATATACTTATTTAACTTTCCATCTTTATAATCAAAACTTTCCCCATCATCTAATATATGAGTATAAGTTGCTTCTCCATTTTCTTTACCTAAATATATATTTAATGTTAATATATCATCATTATTTTCTCCAACATAATTTTGTTCTTTTCCTACTGGAATTATAGATAATGATTTTATAAATATAGGACAAATATCTAATGGAGCTTCTTTAATTATATATTGCCCACCTTTATACTCTTCTCCAGTCCAATAATCTATCCAATTATCGCCTTCTGGTAAGTAAACTAATTTATGTCTAGCTCCTTGTTCTACAACTGGAGATACTAAAATATTGTCACCAAAATTAAATTCATCATTTATTTCATATGTTTTTCTATCATTTTGATAATTAAATAATAATGGTCTAATTATTGGTTCTCCCGTCTCTTCACATTTATACATCATATCATATAAATATGGAATCAACTTATATCTTAATTTAATATATTTTCTATTTATATCTTCTGTAGTTTTATCAAAAGCCCATGGTTCTTGTTCTCTACTTCCAATAGTTGAATGATTTCTAAATAATGGTGTAAATGCTCCAACTTGAACCCATCTACTTAAAAGTTCAGGAGTACAATCATGTCCAAACCCTCCAACATCAGTACCACAAAAAGCCATACCACTAAGTCCAAGATTCATTAACATAGGTAGTGACATTCTTAAATGCTCCCATGTACTTTGATTGTCTCCAGTCCAAACTGTAGCATACTTTTGAGTTCCTGCATAACATGCTCTAGTTACTATAAATGGTCTTTTATTTGTAACTCTCTTAATCCCTTCATAAGTGGCCTTGCCCATCATATGCCCATAAACATTATGAATTTCTTTATGAGTAACTAAAGTTCCATCATTATTAAAAACTACATCATCTGGAATAGGTCCATTGAAACTAGCTGGTTCATTCATATCATTCCATATTCCTGCCACACCTAAATCCATCATTATTTTCTGATTTCCTGCCCACCATTCTCTTGTCTTAGAATTCATAAAATCTGGGAAAACAGAATTTCCTGGCCAAACCCAATTCTTATATACTATTCCATCTTTATCTGTTGCAAAATATCCTTCCTTTAGACCTTCATCATATATTTTATATCCTTTATCAACCTTAACTCCTGGATCTATAATAGTAACTACCTTAAATCCCATTTCTTTAAGTTTCTCTAAAAATTCTTTTGGATTTTCGAATTTTTTATTATCCCATGTAAATACTCTAAAATCATCCATATAATCTATATCTAAATAAATAGTATCACATGGAATATCCTTTTCTCTAAAACACTTAGCAATCTCCATAGTTCTTTCCTGTGGAGCATAAGACCATCTACATTGTTGATATCCAAGTGTCCATAATTGAGGCAATGGTGTTTTTCCTGTTAAATTAGTATACTTATTAACTACTTCCTTTATTGTAGGTCCATACATAAAGTAATAATCTAAATTACCATCTACAGCCCCAAAATAGTAATACTTAGAATTCTCTTTTCCCATATCAAAATGACTTTCAAAATGATTATCAAAGAAAATACCACAAGCCTCTTCATCCTTTAATGTTATTAAAAAAGGTATTGATTTATATAATTGAGCATATGTTTCTCCATGTGGTGTTGGATCATCAGTATTCCAATTTCTATAATGATAACCCTTCTTGTTTAAGGAACCTGTTCTTTCTCCAAGCCCATAGAAATACATATCATCTTCCATAACTTTAGATACATAAATCTTATATTCTTCATGCCCTTCTAATTTATGACCTTCCTCTGCTGCTAAGGTAGAATTAGCCCCTAACCTTCTAAAAGGCTCTCTTTTCCCTCTATAATCCCTACATAAAATTTCACCTTTTGAATTATATATATCAACTTTAAAATCATCATAAATATTAATACTTAAAATATTCGTCTTTATATTTAAAACTTCATCATCATATTTAACCTCAAATTTAACTTTGTTATTTAATGTACTTTCAACTGCCTTAGAATTTCTTTCTTCTCTATGAAATGGCACAAAGAAATTAACAATACTCTCATCTATCAATGTTATAGTACTTTGAATTTTTTCATAATTCACTAAAACTTTATTTTTAGTAACCTCATAATTTAACATTTTTCCAAACATAATCTTCTTCCCCTTACTACTTGCAAATCATTTTATTTAAAAAATGTAATTATAATGTTATTATAATATTTAAATAAGTATAATACTTGCAGTATACTAACAATTTATAAGACAATACTGCTATACTAGGAGATTTCATGAATAATTTAGATTTTATAAACTTAAAAGAAAATATTACACATGGTGACTTTATATTACCATTTTCAATTTATAAAGGGACACTTAGTCCAAGCTTTCCTTCTATTGCAGCTCATTGGCATGAGGAAATTGAAGTTATTATAATTCTAGACGGAAGCTGTGATTACAGAATAAATTTAAATTCATTTATTGCAAATAAAGGTGATATTTTAATTATTGATTCTCAAAGTCTACACTCATTAACAGCTATTCCAAACGAAAACATGACTTGGGCTTCTTTTGTTTTTAATATGAACATGTTAAAAAGCTCTAATACTGATGGTGCATTATTAAAATATATTGCTCCTCTTTTAAATCATAAACATCAATTGCCTATTATCCTTAAAGATAATATAGAGTGTTACCCTAAAATTTTTGATGTTATAGAAAATATAATATACTGCTATTATGAAAATGATATCGCTTATGAACTTGAATTAAAATCTTTACTATTTAAGTTTTTTTCATTACTTTATAAAAATGATCTAATTGAAAAACATCAAAATAAAAATAATCTTACAATTAATACTACAAATAAAATTAAATTAGTTTTAAATTATATAAATGATCATTATTCTGAAGATATTTCCATAAATACTTTAGCTGACCTTTGCGAATATAGTGAATATCATTTTATGCGATTTTTTAAAAAGCATATTGGCTTAACATGTATTCAATATATTAACAATTTAAGGTTAGAAAAATCATCTATTTTATTGACCTCCACTAATAATGCTATAATGGATATTTCTTTAGAAGTAGGCTTTGATAATCTATCATATTTTAATAAATTATTTAAAAGAAAATATAATTTAACTCCAAAGGAATTTAGAACAATCAATTCAGATATCTTAAAATAACAAAAAGTAACAGTTTAAATATTTACTGTTACTTTTTTATAATATTTAGGTTAATCTACTGATTTTAAAGATTCAACCATTTCAACTTTCTTTAACTTATAATACATAGCGCAGTTTACTAACAATGAGAAAATAATTGTTAAAATAGCTGCCATAATAAAACTCTTAACATCTATATTTCTACCAAACATCACATAATCCATTTCAACTGTTACCATTATAAATTTATGGAAAGCTATACCTAAGAATAATCCTCCTATTGCTCCAATAACAGTTAATAATATATTTTCTCTAAATATATATGCTGAAACTTCCTTATCATAGAATCCTAAAACTTTAATTGTAGCTATCTCTCTTATACGTTCAGAAATATTAACATTAGTTAAATTATATAATACTATAAATGATAATGCTCCTGCACAAAATATCATAACTAAGACTACTAAATCTAAAGATTTAATTGTATTATCAAAATTATCTTTTATACTACTATTACTTACTACTCCAGAAACTCCATTTATATTTATTAAATTATTAGATATCTCATTTATAGAATCTTCATTATTTATTTTAATAAATATGCTGTTTTCTTCTGGAGTCTTATTAAATATCTCTTTGTAATAATCAGCATCAATATAAACATAATGATTAATATAATGTTCTACTATTGCTCCAATTTTAGCTCGTGATTTATTATCATTATTATTTATAAGCTCTATTTCATCTCCAACTTTAACATCTAATAATTTAGCTAACTTTTCACTTATTGCTATTCCATCCTTAGGTAAAATAATTATTTCTTTACTCTTTCTATCTTGTAAATGTTCAAATTCATCAAATTTTTCATTCTCATCGCTAACTATAATATTAACATTTTTACTTATTTCATTTGCTAATGCTTCTCCACTTTCAGTTCTTATAAAAATAAAATCATTTACCTTTAAATCTTGCTTTAGATATTCTTCTAAACTATTTTTTTCATCACTATTTATAGTTTCATTTAAATTTATTGAAACATCATATTGTGTTAATTCTCCATATTGTTTACTTACAATAGTTTTTATAGAATCCTTAATACCAAAACCAGTAACTAATAATGCTGTACTTCCTGAAATTCCAATTACAGTCATTAAAAATCTCTTTTTATATCTAAAAATATTTCTTACTGTTACTTTACCAATAAAATTAAATCTATTCCAAATAAAAGGAATTTTTTCTAATAAAATTCTTTTCCCCTCTTTTGGTGCCTTAGGTCTCATTAACATTGATGGAACTTCTATAAGTTCAATTCTACATGCTGCATATGTTGATAATGTAGTTACTCCTATAGCTACAGCAAAAATCATTATCGCTAAGGGCACGTGAACTACATATGTCATTTTAGGTAATATATATAATATCTTATATGCATCAAAAATCACTAATGGTAAAGCAGTAAAACCTAAAGCTATTCCTACTATACATCCAATTAAACTTGCAAACAATGCATAAACAATAAACTTTTTAGCAATACTTCCTTTATCATATCCTAAAGCTTTTAATGTTCCTATATTTACTCTTTGCTCATCTACCATTCTAGTCATTGTTGTTAAACATACTAGTGCTGCTACTACAAAGAAAAATACTGGAAATACATTTGATAATTTATCAATACTATTTGCACTATTTTCATAATCTACATAAGAATAATGTGATTTTCTATCTAAAACATAAAAATCTGGATTTTCTATTTGTGATATTTTCTCTTCTGCTTCTTCTAACTCTTCCCTTGCTTTAGAAAGCTCCTCTTCCGCTTTTTTCTTATTTTCCTCTAGCTCTTTTTCTCCCTCAGCTAACTTTACTTTTCCATTTTCTATTTCTGCTTTTGCATTTTCTATTTGAGAATATCCTTGCTTTTTAGCTTCTTCTAAGTCAACCTTTGATTGATTAACTTTATTTCTACCTTCTTCTATTTGTATCTTAGCTAAGTTTAAATCATTCTCTTTTGCTAATAATTCATCTTTCTTGCTTTGAAGCTCTGATTTTGCTACATTAACTTTATCATTAGCTTCTTTTATTATGACATCTAATGAATTTATTTTTACTTCAATAGAAACTTTTTCTTCATCACTTAGACTCTCATCTTTTAACATATCCTCTAGTGAAGACTTCTGACTTAGTAAACCTTCTAAATAAACTTCTGAATCATTGATAGAGTTTTCAGCTTTAATAAACTCCTGTTCTATGCTTTCTTTTGCCTCATAAAATTTATTTATTCCTTCATTAATCTCTGATTCCTTTTCATTTAATTCCTGCTCTGCTTTTAAAATATCCTCTTGTCCAATCTTCAATGAATTTTCTAACTCATTCTTCTTACTATTAAGTTCATCTTCCCCTTCAGTCAATGTCTTTCTTGAGTTATCTATTTCATTCTGGGCTTTTTCTAATTTTTCCTCAACTTCACTCTTTTTAGCTTCATATTCATCTTTGCCTTTATTTAATTCTTCATTAGCTTCATTTATCACTTCATTATATCTTCTATCTATTATTACATTAGAAATATTTTCTATAGATTCCTTAACCTTATCTGTTACTTCAAAATATGTCTCATCATATGAATTTAAAGCTTTAGTATCCTTAACGGTAACATAAATATCTGTATATACTTCACTTTTAAAATCAAATTCATTTATAAACATATATGTTTTTACAGTACCATTTCCAATACTACTATTTCCAATTTGATCACTTAAATAATAAGGAGTTTCTACTATACCTACAACTTCATATTCATTAGTTGTAAGGTTATCTTTAATGTCACTATCATCACCAGAATTTAAGTTGAGTTTATCTCCTATTTTCAAATTTAGACTTCCAAAGTTTTCTCTAGCAATAACACAATCACCGTCTTTAGTAGGTAAATGTCCTTCAATTAAATTTAATCTATTTATATAATCTTCATTACCATCATTTAAATTATTATTAGGTAAACTATGAACTCTAATTACAAACTCATCTGAATCTATTTTTGATATAACATCTAAAGTTTTTGATGGTTCAACACCTAAAACACCATCTATGTTTTTTATATCCTTTACATCTTCATCAGTTAATCCTAAAGTTGATATTACTCGCAAATCCATTAAATTATAATCATCATAGTACTTATCTGCTGTAGCCTTCATATCTATAGGTGCAATTTTTACCCCTGCAAATAACATTACCCCTAAAGCAATAATTGATGCAATTGAAATGAATCTTCCTTTAGATTTCCTTATATCTCTAAATATATCTTTCCATAATGCATTTTTCATAATTACCATTCAATCCTTTCCACAGGAACTGGATTTTCATTTATAGTAATTTTTTGAATCTTACCATTCTTAACCTCAATAACTTTATCTCCCATAGGAGTTAAAGCTAAGTTATGTGTAATTATTATTACTGTAACTCCTTCTTTCCTACAAGTATCTTGAAGTAACTTTAATATAGCTTTACCAGTATTATAATCTAATGCCCCAGTAGGTTCATCGCAAAGTAATAATTTAGGATTTTTAGCTATTGCTCTTGCTATGGCCACCCTTTGTTGCTCTCCACCTGATAGCTGTGATGGAAAATTATTTTTTCTATCTCTTAATCCAACTGAATCTAAAACATTATCAATATTTAATGGATTCTTTGAAATTTGAGTGGCTAATTCTACATTTTCTCTTGCAGTAAGATTTTGAACTAAATTATAAAATTGAAATACAAATCCTATATCATATCTTCTATATGTTATTAAATCCTTTTGAGAATACTTACTAATCTCATTATTATCTACTATAACCTTACCTGATGATACTGTATCCATTCCCCCTAAAATATTTAAAATAGTACTTTTCCCTGCACCACTAGCTCCTGCAATTATAACAAATTCTCCTTTATCTACTGAAAAATCAACTCCACCTAAAGCATCAATTTCTACTTCTCCCATTTTATACTTTTTTCTAACATCCTTAAATTCTATATACTTTTTCAACTAGTTTCGCCTCCACTATTCCTACATATATGTCATCAGTATACAATACTTAATTTCACCCTACAAGAAATATAATATTTTTTAAATCTTTATTCATATATTATTTTAAATTTACATATTTCTTTCTCATTAATTATCATTTTTTGTCTAAGGAACGAAGTTTTTAGGTTTGAATATAATAATTAGTATAATAATATATAAGGAGAGGTATATGCATATCATTGCTTCTATTTTATTAGCATTTTCTGCAAGTTTAGACAGCTTAATAATAGGAATTGCTTATGGAATTAAGAAAATAAGAATTAAATTTTCTATTAATATAGTAATTGCATTAATTGTTACCTTAGGAACCTTCCTCTCAATGATCTTAGGTTCCATTTTAAATAAATTTATTCCTGTATATATTTGTAACTATATTGGTGTAATACTTTTAATTATTGTTGGTTTATTTATGATACTTGATTTCTTTAAAGAAGAAATCAATTTAAAGAAAAATAAAATAAATATCCAAAAGGAAAATAAAGATATTATTGAGTCATTACATTACGATGATATATTAATTAACAATAAAACTGCCGATACAGATGGCTCTGGTAATATTGAAGCTAAAGAGGCTATTTCACTAGCACTTGCACTTAGCATAAACAACTTTGCTTTGGGCCTTGGTGCAAGCATGTCAGGAATAAGCATTCCTCTAACTACAATTTTTACATTTATATTCAGTATACTAATATTGATTTTAGGCTTAAAAATAGGTAATAGCTTTTTATCTAAAATTTTTGGTAAATATTCTAGCTTAATATCAGCTATAATAATTATATCCATGGGAATATTTCAGTTACTATAAAAAAATATGCCCCTCATTATATTTTAACTGAGGAGCATATTTTTTTGCTCTATGCTATTACTTTATTAATAAGTCTTATAATATAACTTATAGTATAAAAGTCTCTGTCTATTTGTGATTTTATTTCCTTGAAGCCTTTAATTAATTCTTCTTCATTGAAGTTTTCTTTAAGTATCATTAATGTTAAAGTATTAATATTACCTTCCTTTGTATCAAAAATTCTAGAAGCCTTAACATACTTATTTTCCATTAAACTATTTAATGCTTTTTCTAATTCTGAGCTTATATTTATTTCCGGCATTCCTTCAAATATTCTTATACCTTGAAGTTCTCTACTAAAATTCTTTGTTTTTTCTAATTTACATGCTAAAAATATAGTGTTTTCAAATTTTGCATCTTTAAAATCAGTCCCATCTAAATTTGCACCTTCAAAGATAGCATTTTTAAATTTTGCATTTTTAAACTTACTATTTTTTAAATTAGTTCCTATAAATTCTGTTCCCTCAAAAGTTCCATTCATAAAACTACAAGTTTTAAAATGTGCCCCTCTAAAAGTTGCAAAATTAAAGTTTGAATGTGAAAAGTTGCAATTATAGCAATTACTTCTTTTAAAATTCTTATACATAAAGTTTTTATCTTTTTTTTCTATATTATTATAGTGAAAATTTTCACTTCCGCTATTATCCTTTGCCATTTTCTTCTCCTCTTGTTTATTAGTATATCCTACAATCTTATATATTTTTAATCAAAAAGTCAACTAAAATTTCTATATTTTACAAATGCATATTAATTCTTAAAAGAGAAATAATAATATAGATGTTTATTTGGAATGTAATATAAAGGAGGTTTTTTAAATTGAAGAAATTTATTTGTACGGTATGTGGCTATGTTCATGAAGGAAATACTCCTCCAGAAGTTTGTCCAATATGTAAAGCACCTGCTAACAAATTTGAAGAAATGAGTGGAGAGTTAAAATGGGCTGATGAACATAGAGTTGGTATATGCGAAGACATAGACCCAGAAATTATTGAAGGTTTAAGAGCTAACTTTAATGGTGAGTGTACTGAAGTTGGTATGTACTTAGCTATGTCCCGAGTAGCTGATCGTGAAGGCTATCCTGAGATAGCAGAAGCATATAAAAGAATTGCATATGAAGAGGCTGATCATGCTAGCAAATTTGCTGAAATTTTAGGTGAAGTAGTTACTGCAAGTAGTAAAGCAAATCTTGAAGCCAGAATTGAGGCTGAATTTGGTGCATGTGATGGAAAGAAAAAACTTGCAACATTAGCTAAACAACATAATTTAGATGCTATTCATGATACAGTTCATGAAATGTGTAAAGATGAAGCAAGACATGGAAGAGCATTTAAAGGATTATTAGACAGGTATTTTAGTTAGTTACTAAGTTTATTATCGAAAGGGGATTTATAAATGCAAAAAATTAATTGTGACGTAAATGGTTGTTCTCATAATAAATCTGGTGTATGTTATTCTAATCGTGTTGATATAGCTAGTTCATCATCTACTGATAACGATACTTGTTGTGGATCATTTTTAGATAAAAGACACTATAGCGATTTAACAAATAACACTAATAGCGCCGGTTGTTGTGATTGTTTAGTATGTAAAGCAACAGAATGTATACATAATGAAAACTGTAATTGCACTCTTTCATCCATAAATGTATCAGGATCTCGCGCTAATATATACACTGAAACTTGTTGCGAAAGTTTTGAAAAATAAATTTTATGGCAAATAGATTAAACTTCTAATCTATTTGCCCTTTATTATGTACATTAAAATTCATTATTTTTTTCTAATTCTAAAATTAAGTTGTTAATTTCTGTATTATTAGGATTGTCTCTTAAAAGCTCTTTAAAATATTCAATTGCATCTTTATTTCTCCCCTGTCTCACTAACTCAAAAGCATACTCTTCTATTATCCTATTATCTTCTGGTTCCAAGGAATTTGCTTTGACTAAATATTCTTCTATTACATCAAAATTATTAAGTTCCTTATTACAAATTGCTATTCCAAAATAATTTTCTCCATCATGTTCATTTATCTCTATTGCCTTATTGAAATACTCGATTGCTTCATTAAACCTTTTATGATTAGCTTCATATACTCCTAAACCAGTATAAGATCTTGAGCATTCCTTATTTGCTTCTATAGATTCCATAAATGCTCCTCTAGCAATTTCTGGGTTATTTAAATCTACTAAATATGTCCATCCAATAATACATTTTAAATCAGATAATATCTTATTATCACATTCATAGGTTTCCATATAATCAACACATCTATTTATAGCATCTTCATACAATCCTTCTCTTATATCTAGTTCAATTAAAAAATTATTTGCTAAATAATGCTCCTCTTCCTCTTTTAGCACCCTTTCAAAACATCTTCTACTTTCTATATAAAGACCTAAACTAAGTAGTGCTTCTCCCTTTATGTTATATCCATATACAATATAGTCACAACCTAACTCAAAAGCTAAGTCTACAGCTGCAATTGCATCTTCAAAAAAACCTTGAACTAAATAGCAATGAGCTGTATATAATAAATATTCTGGATTTCCACTTTTTTTAAATCCATCATTGCTATATTTCAATGCTTCTTGAACATCATACATTAATATTTCATTAAATACTTCTTCTATGTTCTCCATTTTTATCTTCCTTATCTAAAATACTTTATTATTATTGTTTCCATAAATTAATATTGTTAACTTTCAAATATTAATTAATCAAATTAAAATTTGGAGCTTCAAAAAGATAGCTCCAAATTTAAATGTATAATTTAAATTTTAAACTCTGTATTTTTATCATATGTTTGAGATTTTAATAAATAACGTTTTAATATTTTAGAAGAAAATATTTTAAAGTTTAGTGAAGAGTTTATTTCTATTTTATAGTCTCCTTTTACTATACAATCCTTCAATTCTTTTATTGTTGAACACTCCTTATTTAAACTAGTATATATTCCTCCAAGTTGTATAGGAGTATGACTATCACTTCCTGTAATAATATTAAGTCCTAATTCTTGAGATAAATTTATTAATTCATCTCTAGCAATACTTTCACCCTTTTTAAATATATCCTTCCCATTTAAGTCTAAACCATCTAGTCTCTTTAATAAGTCATGTGGCTGATTACATAATTTATGTCCTTTTCTACATGGGTGTGCCCCAATTTTTAATAAATTAAATATATCTGCTTGATCTAATAAATCTTCTAATCCTATTAAATTATCTTTTTCTCTAAACTCTTTTAATAGCTCATAAATATCAATTATATTATCCCTCTCACCAGCTAAAATTACATGACCTTTATTTTTAACACTAACTTCCATTGCAGGAAATACTGATATACCTTCTATAATATATCTATCCCCTTCATAAGTAAAACTCTTTTCTAAAAAGTCATAAATAACGAGAAAATCCTTTGCATTAAAGTGCTCACAGAGAATTATTCCATTTAGCCCACTACTTTTTGCAAAATATATTTCATTCATAAAAAACTCTTTATTAAAATCTTTTCTTTTACTTAATAATCCATGGACATGAAAATCCATATTCATCTATTTTCCACACCCTTAATTTATACAAATATTGCTGAAGGTAATTTAACTACCCTATATTTATTAGTATATTAAGATTATATGTTTTATGTTAATTAACAAAAAAATTTTTAATATTTTACTTCTTTCATACAAAGTCCTTTTGCTGGTGCCTTTTCAGCTAGTTCACTTCTACTTTTTTCTTCTAGTAATGCCTTTACTTTTATAGGCTCAATTTCTCCCTTTGCTACCTTTATTAAAGTTCCACTTAAAATTCTAACCATATTTAGTAAGAATCCATTTCCGTTATATTCAATTTTTATAATATTATCTTCTTCAGTAATATTTATATAATTTATTGTTCTTACTGTTGATTTTTTTGATTTATCTTTTACTCCACTAAAGCTTTTAAAATCATGAGTTCCTATTAAATATTTACTTGCTTCTCTCATCTTTTCTATATTTAACTGCCCTTCAACATGATAAGCATATTTTTTCAAAAATACATTAGCAAATCTATTATTATCAATAGTATATACATAAGTTTTTGATATTACATTTAACCTTGAATGAAATCTATCACTAACTTCTTTTAATGATGTTACAGATATATCTTCTGGTAAAAACTCATGCAAATATTTAGATATTTCTGGTAGATTTTTTTCACTATTAGTCTTAAAATTTGCTATATACTTATCTGCATGAACTCCAGTATCAGTTCTACCACAACCAATTACTTGAATCTCTTCCCCTGTCATTTTAGATAATACTTTTTCAATTTTATCTTGTATAGTTGATACGCTAGTTCCTTTTATATTTTGCTTTTGCCATCCCTTGTATCTTGAACCATCATATTGAATTGTCATTCTTATATTTCTCATACATTATCTCTCTTTTCTTTAATTTTATACAGTAATTTATCTTTTCTTAAGTTTAAAACCTTCCTTAATATAGAAAATTATTTATTATAATAACTCCTTATATAGCCTCATTATATTCTTATAGAATATTTTTTCTACTTCATCTAATGTAAAACCATTTTTCAATAGTTCATTTGCTAGTAATTGAATTTTTGAAGCATCTTCTATCTCTAATGTACTTTTTATTCCATCAAAATCTGTTCCTAAAGCAAGTACATCTATTCCACCAACATTTTTAATATGCTTAATATGCTTCACTAAATCCTCTACATAAGTAAATGTTGATCCTTTATATGGTGTAGGTTTAACAAAGTCTGAACAAAAATTAATTCCAGCCACTCCACCTTTATCTGCTAACTTCTTTATCATATCATCAGTTAAATTTCTAACAACATTTGTTACAGCCCTTGCATTACTATGACTTGCTACAAATGGCTTTTTACTATACTTTAAAACATCATAAAATCCAGCATCGGATAAATGTGAAACATCTGCTATAATTCCTAAACTCTCCATTTCACTTAATAATTCAATTCCAAATGGAGTAAGTCCAAATTCCGTATTAGGTATTGTGAAACTTGGTTTTTCAATAACATTACCACTTATATCTATATTTAATTTAAAATTAGGAAATCCAACACCATTTATATGATTCCACGTTAATGTTATAAGCCTAACCCCTTGCTCATATACTGTTTTTAAATTTTCTAAAGATCCTTCAAGTGCTCCTGCATCTTCTATAGTTAATAATGCAGCTATTTTATTTTCTCTTTCAGATTTAAGTATATCCTCATATGAGTATACTGGATTAATAATACCTCTATTAGCTTTTACTTCCTCATAATAAACTGCTATCATTTCTTGTAATGTTTTATAAGGATTTTTATGCTTTTTTATATCTATAAACATTGCAAAATTTTGTAGTACATATTCTCCTGCAATTAATTTGCTTATATCAATATGAAAATTATTTTCTTTTAAATTGTAGTAATTACCTAAAAGTCTGTTTTCATAAATTTCTCCAATAGTATCACAATGCATATCTGCAACTTTCATTCTCATTTCCCTCCTAAATTCTTTCTTAGTTAAGTATCATAATTATATCATATATAACTTCATACAAAAAATTTCCTTCACAAACTGTGTGGTTCTAATAATTCTAAAAGTAATCTATAATTCTTTAGTAAATATAATTTCCTAAAGAATGAAAAAAGCGGCAAACCTATGCTTGCCACTGGAATCTTTCTATAAATAGTATACTATATTAATTTTTCTACTACTTCACTTGGGGCTGGAACTGTAAAAATTAAATCTTCATCCACTTTTACTTTACATTCTTCTTTACTTTCTTGTATCTTATCTATTGATAATCCACCAATATTAATTTCTTTAAACTTAGTAGGAACAACCTCTACTTTAAATAAAGTATCTTTAATTCCTGTAATTTTCAAATCCATTTGCCCACTATCGTTCTTAACTTTTAAACCAATGATATTATTACCTTTTAAAGTTTTTTTATCAGTTGGAATATAGTCTATATCTACTTTTCCTGTAACTGTTATAAATCCTCCACTTAACTTTCTTTTTACTAATAAACTTACGTTATACTCACTAGAAAGTTCACTTAATAATTTTCCTAATTTATATACTGTTAATTCATGTACCATAATAATTATTCCTTTTCTAAAGTTTTATATATTTATTATACTACACAATTAATATATTATTGCAACCAATTTCTTCTGATTTTTCCTTTTAAAAAAGTATATTATATTCTATAATTATTTAGTGGTAATAATTATAGAAAAAGGTAGGTATTTGAATATGAATTTAAAAATTAGGTTTGCAGATATCAATGATTTAGAATCTTGCATTGAATTAGACTTACATAAAAATATTGATACAATTAAAAATAAAATTTCTATGAAGGAAGTTATTGTTGCAGAAGTTAATAATGAGGTTATTGGTTGTTTAAAAATTGAATATATTTGGACTCACCTTCCATTTATAAGCTATATAGTAATACGAAGAGATTTTAGATCTTCTGGTGTTGGAAAATCAATGTTATCCTTCTTAGAAGAATATCTAAAAGAAAATGGACAAACTACTCTTTTAAGTTCTACAATGACAGATGCAGTTAATCCTCAAAAATGGCACTTAAAAATGGGGTTTATGGAATGTGGTATGTTATGTGGAATTAATGATTATGGAGTTGGCGAAATATTCTTTAAAAAATCTTTATAACTATCTTAATTTAAATTAGCCCTCAGTAACTTCGCTGAGGGCTTTTAATTATTTTAAGTTTCCTACTATCTTACTTCCATGTACTTCTTTACAACCTATAAAATCTGAAAGCTCTTTATAATTTTCATAAGTAACTTTTCCACCAACTAAAATAGTTATTTTTCCTTTACTTTTATCAACAAGCTCTTTTAATACAACTTTTCCTTCTTCTGCACAATTCTTAGAACCCTTAGTTAATATTCTATTAACTCCCATTGAAATAAGTTGCTCTAAAGCTTCAATTTTATTATCAATTTCATCAAAGGCCATATGGAATGTAACCTTTAATCCTTTTGCTAAGTTAACTAATTCACTTGTTCTCTCAATATCAATAGTATTATCTCTATTTAATATACCTAATACTACAGTTTCAACCCCCAATTCTTTACAAATCATTATATCTCTTTTCATTATTTCGAATTCATCATTTGAATAAACGAAATCTCCACCTCTTGGTCTTATTATTACCGCTATTGGTATATTAATATTTTTCTTTGCTAAATATATTGTTCCATAAGAAGGAGTTGTCCCACCTTCACTTAAATTATCACAAAGCTCTATTCTATCTGCTCCTTTTTCTTCTGCTTTTTTAGCCTCTTCATATGATCCAACGCATGCTTCTAATAACATAACCATAACCTCCTCCATTGTTTTTCAATTTAATTATATCATCAAAATAAATGATAATACAAAAAAATCATGTGAAAATAATTAACATGATTTTTATAATAAATTTATTAACTTTTAAAAGCAAATAAATATTGTGGCTCAAATTTAACCTTTATTTTTTCATTAATATTAAATACCATTTCTTCCTTTGAAACAGTAAAATGTATTAAATATCTGCTATTTGAATTAATACTATTAATATATAAAGTATAATCAAATGGATTTTCCACAATATTTTCTATTAATACTTCAAAAACATTTTCTTCCTCATCATTTTTGTATAACTTAATATTATGAGATCTTATAGCTATGTAGTTTATATTATCTTTAATACCTTCTAAACATTTAAGCTTTAAATTCCATTCTTCTGCAAAAATAAAATTATTATCTAACTTTTTAGCCCTTGATATATTTTTACATCCTGTAAGTTTTGCTTCAGCCAATGATTGTGGAGTTTCAAATAATACATTTTTATTTCTTATATCCTTTGCTTTTCCTCCATCAAACACTATTATTTTATCACATACCCTATAAGCTTCTGCTATATCATGAGTTACAAAAACTACTGTTCCTTCATAATCCTTTAAAATCTCTACAAGTTCTCTTTCCATACTTGCTCTTAAATGATTGTCTAAAGCAGAAAATGGCTCATCAAGAAGTAATATATCTGGCGAAGTAATAAGTGCTCTTGCTAATGCAACTCTTTGTTGCTGTCCTCCTGATAACTGCCAAGGATATCTACTTTCAAGACCTTCTAATCCAAATTTTTTAATATAATTAGATGATAATTTACTCTTTTCATCTTTACTAATTTTATCTAAACCTATTTCTATATTATCCTTTATAGTCATATGAGGAAATAATGCGTAATTTTGAAATAAGAAACCAACTTTTCTATCCTTAGTTTTAACATTAATTTTTTCTTCTGAATCAAAAAGTACTTTATCATTAATAATTATTTTTCCTTTTGATGGCTTTTCAAGACCAGCTATACATTTAAGTGTCATACTTTTTCCTGAACCTGATGCTCCTAAAAAGCCTATAATACCACCTTTACTTTTCATAGAAACATCTAAATTAAAGGAAGATAAATTCTTATTAATATTAATATATAAACTCATAACTATCTCCCCCTGTTACCTATTAGCTTTTGTTGTATATCAGACCAATAGTTTAATAAAAATATCATTATAAATGATATTGCAACTATAATTAAAACCCAAAGCATGGCCTTATTCATATCTCCACTTTCAACAGCAAAGAATATTGCAACTGGCATAGTTTGTGTTCTACCTGGTATATTCCCTGCTATCATTAATGTTGCTCCAAATTCTCCTAATGCTCTTGCAAAGCTTAATACTAATCCTCCAATTATTCCTGGCCATGCAAGTGGAATTGCAACGTTAAAAAATATTTTAGTTTCGCTTAACCCTAAAGTTCTTGCAGCTGAAATCATATTCTTATCTATTTGTTCAAATGCAGAACGACAAGTTCTATACATCATTGGAAATGCAACTACAGCAGCTGCTATAACTGTTGCACTCCAGCTAAAAATAATATTTTTATTAAAACTCATAAAAATTTTTCCTACAACTCCATTCTTTCCACAAAGAAGTAATAAAAAAAATCCTATAACAGTAGGTGGCAATATTAACGGAAGAGTGAAGATTCCATCTATTATCCCCCTACCTCTCCCCTTATAATTAGCCATTTTATAAGATATAAATATTCCTATTATAGAAGTTATAATAGTTGCAAGAAATGCTGTTTTAAGCGATATCCATAAAGGTGAAAAATCCATAACTTATAACCTTGCCTTCTTTATTACTCTACTGACTTATATCCATACTTTTCAAATATTTTTTGTGCTTCATCTGTAAATAAGAAATCTTCAAATTTCTTTGCTTCCTCAACATTAGTTGAGTCCTTTATAACTGATACTGGATAAGTAATTGATGAATGATTATTTACTTCCTCAACATTTTCAACAACCTTAACACTATCACTACTTAAAGCATCACTTAAGTATACAAAACCTACATCTGCATTTCCAGATGCAACCCATGCTAAAACTTCTTTAACATCTTTAGCAAAAACTAGTTTATCAGAAACACTCTCTTTTATTCCTGTGTTTGTTAAAACTTCATCTGCATATTTACCTGCTGGCACACTTTCTGGTTCACCTACAGCTATATGAGTAACTTTATCACTTTTTAGATCATCAAAACTAATGATTTCAACTCCATTAGCCGCCACAAGAACTAAAGAGTTTTCAACTAAATCTTTAGTAGTATTATCAAGTAATAACCCTTCTTCTTTTAAATTATTCATTTGACTTTGTCCAGCTGATATAAATAAATCACAAGGTGCTCCTTGTTCTATTTGTTGTTGAAGAGATCCTGATGATCCATAATTCACAACTAAGCTGACATTTTCATTACTTTTCTTATACTCTGTTTCTAGATCTGCCATTACTTCCTTTAAGCTTGCTGCAGCTGAAATGTTTAGCTCTACTGGAGAGTTTTCTTCCTTATCTCCTGTAGTACTACTACTTCCATTGCTACCTTTCCCACAACCCACTAATAATAAGCTACAACATAATAATATTGATATTATTTTTGTCTTTTTTAACATTTCACACTCTCCCATTACCTATTTAAATTACATTTCATTATGTTTTGTTATGTTTTGTTATGTTTTGAATAATTAAATATTATCATATTCTTTTAATTATATCAATCTATTTGATTCAAATGTAGAATTACTTTTCTTTTAATGTTAAAATTATCTTAATAATTAAGGAGGGATAAGATGGATTTAAAATCTTCTTTAACACCATTAGAAGTTGCAGAATTACTTAAAATAACTAAAAATACAGTTTACGAACTTATTAAACGTGGAGAGTTGCCAAGCTATAAAATTGGTAAAAAAATTAGAATAGATATGAATGATGTAGAATATTATATCAATAGTCAAAAATCAAATTCAAAACTATCCATTAATCGTAATATTAATAATACATTATTAAATAGTAATTCAGAAAATATAGCCTATATCACTGGTAATAAAACTTCACTAAAAAATCAATCTAATTCAGAAATAATTATTTCTGGTCAAGATATTTTATTAGATATTTTAGCAAGATATATAGAAGAATTATTACCTGATTTTACTATTCTTCGTTCTTACAAAGGAAGTTATAATGGCTTATATGACCTATATAATAACAAGGTTTCTATAGCTTCTTGTCATCTTTGGGATGGTGATAATAATGAATACAATACTGATTATGTTAAAAGATTACTTCCTGGTACACCTTGTGTACTTATAAATTTAGCTTATAGATTACAAGGATTTTATGTTGAAAAAGGAAACCCATTAAATATAAAATCATTTGAAGATTTAACTAATAATAATGTTAAATTTATTAATAGAGAAAAAGGAAGTGGTGTAAGAGTTTTATTAGATGAAAAGCTTAGATTACTTAATATTAATCCAAACTCTATAAATGGTTATTATCACGAAGAAAATTCTCATTTAGCTGTTGCAAGTACTGTTGGACGTGGTGATGCAAATGTTGGACTTGGAAATAAAAAGGCTTCTATGCAAGTTGAAACTATAGATTTTATACCACTTCAAACAGAACGATATGATTTAATTATAAAGAAAAGTGATTTAAATAATCCAATTTATCAAAACATAATTTCTATTTTATCTTCTGAAAAGTTTAAGAATGAACTCCAGGGAATAGGTGGTTATGACCTTAAAGACCTAGGTAAAATAATCTCTACAACTTAAACTAATTTTAAATATCTAAACAAAGAAGTATTATAGTTATAGGATTAATAAACTTATATCATATAACTATAATACTCCTTTTTTCTATTTACTACCAATTTATATAAATCAAATTTTCACCTATTCATATTTTAAAGTTTAAAATCATTTCACCTTGTTAATAATTACAAATGGTGATAATATGATTAATTTTTATAAAACTATAATCAATAATAACTCTAATAATAAAATAGTTAACAATTTAATAGATTATCATAATTGTGAAATAGATACTATTACTAAGTGTCCATACTGTAAAAGTGAAAACATTATAAAATATGGAATGTATAAAAATATTCAGAGATATAAGTGCAAAAATTCTATGTGTGGAAAAACCTTTAATAATGAAATCTATAATCAATTTAGATACTCTAAAAAATTTAAAGAAAACTCTCAAGAATATTTTAACCTTTTAAATAAAGGACTTACAATTAGAGAATGTGCAAAACAATTAAATATTACAATTGTAACAGCCTTCTTTTGGAGGCATCGATTTTTATTTGATTTAAAAAATAAACATTATATCGAAAAAATAACTTCATATGTAGAATTAACTAAAATGATTGTACGTGAGAATTTTAAAGGCTCTAGGAATACTCCTAATAATAAAAGAGATAAAATTATAGTTATAAATGCAATAAATGATTCTATAGATATAATACCAATTATTGTGGCAAGAAAATTTTTAGGATTTTATGAGATTAGAGATAACCTTATTCCCCGATTAAATAAAAAATCTTATGTAGTTGGTTTAACTGATGGAAGACTTAAAACTTTTGCTAAAGCATTTAATGAGATAAATAAAGTACAATTTAAAGAAAATTATAAATCCAATATTGATATAAATTATTCCATTAATACACAAAAGTGGCTTTCTAAATTCCGAGGAATTTCAAGTAAATATTTAGATCACTATTTGTATTGGTTCTTATTTGAATATAAAAATAATTTTAAATCTAAAAGAAAATTATCATTAAATGAAAAGTCAAAAGGAAAAATCCACTTAACTGCTGATATATATACTTATATACCTTGGAAAAATATAAAGTCAAAAACACTACCTATTTAGCAAAATTATAGTTATTTATAGCATTTAAATTATCTAAATAATAAATCACTTATTATTGCTTGTCTATTTTTCAAATATGATTTATAGACTCTTTATTATGTTTAAAATTATTATCTATATAAACTACTATTCTTTTTAATATATATTTTCTAAATATTCTAACTATCGTTATAAATATTAAAAGATACTTATAGAAGTCTGTTATATTAAATTGTTGGTAACAACAATTTAATATAACAGACTTCTATATACAAAAATATATATTATATAACCAATAAAGATTTAAATAATTTTAAAATTCTTAAAATAAATATTATTTCTTCTTTATAATTAAATATATAATTTAAAATCACAAACAAAAAGTATTCCTAAATATTAGCATAAAGTCTGAAAGCTTACCTAAAATATGAGTAAGAACTCCATTAGGTAATCTTACTTTTTAGAATTTTGTAATTTAACTTTTTCATCAATTTGATTAAATAATTATTCAATGCTTATCTTAGTGTACTTATGGCAGTTGAGGCTACTATTATAAAAAGCCCTGTGACTGCTTCTAAATTATGAACTGATGTTGATGTTATCAATGCATATTCAGAATATGGTGTAATTTTAGTTCTTACATTTACAATTACATGAAGCTTGCATCCGTAATAGTGAAAATCTTTAGTTGAATAGTAACCTTTATTACAAATTTCTTTAGTTAATGCTATCTAAAAAAACTAATCTACTTTTTTACAACCTAACTACCTAGTATACAACTCCTTTAATTTATCTGTAAATCCAAGTCTATTTTCTTCTAAACTCTTTAACCTAAAGAAACAACTACCATTTACATTGTTATTTGCCCTAGCATAGCGTATTTGATTTATTATTTCATTTGAATTAAGCCAAGATTCTCCATAACTTGAATCATTTATTTTATAAGCAGCATGTCCAATATATAGTTTTACATTAGTATTTTCTACTTGCTTAGCCCACCAATCCACTAGAGTTGCAAATGGAGCTGAATTATAATCAAATTGCCAATATATTTGAGGAATAATATAATCAATCCAACCTTCTTGAATCCATTTTTTAGAGTCTACATAAACATCATCATAACTACTTAAGCCGCTTGTATTACTTCCACCAATTGACTCTCCATTTCTCCATATTCCAAATGGGCTAACTCCAAATTTAACTTCAACATTAGTATCCTTTATTTGGCTATATAATTCACTTATGAAAGAATTAATATTATTTCTTCTCCAATCATCCTTTGAAGTAAAACCTTCACCATACTTTTCATATGTATCCTCATCTGGGAATTCTAATCCTCCTGAAGGATATGGATAAAAATAATCATCTAAAACAACACCATCAATATTATAATTTTCTACCACCTCTATTATTGTATCAATAATATATTCTCTAACTTCTGGTATTCCTGCATCAAGATAATGATAATTATTATATTTTACTATCCAATCTGGATTGTTTTTTAACGGTGATTCTTCTGGCAATTCATCTATATAATCATCTATACTGAAATTTTCTGAATTGCTATTTATTCTAAATGGATTAAACCATGCTTGAAGTTCCACTCCTCTTTTATGGGCTTCATCAACAGCAAACGCTAAAGGATCATATCCAGGATTTTCTCCTAAAGTTCCCGTCAAATACTTAGACCATGGTGCATAACTAGATTCATATAAAGCATCTCCCATTGGTCTAACTTGAAAAAATATTGTATTCATATTTTGCTCTTCTATAAAATCAAATTTTTCTTTTAATAATTCTTTTTGAACTTTACTATCATAACTTCCAACCTCTGGCCAATCTAAATTACTTACTGTAGATACCCAAACCCCTCTCATTTCCCCATCTTCTATAAATTTATTTGCTATATTTTCTTCACCTTCACTTTCATTAATATTTATATTTTCACTCTTACTTTGTGAGTCATTATTAATTTTACTTATCTTTATTTTTAGTGCTATACTGGTAACTAAACATATTGCTATAAATATTGTTATGATTTTAATATATTTATTTCTCATTTCTCACCTCCCTTTACAATATTACTATTATTTTTTCAGTAATATAACAAAATTTATAAATTCTCAATAAAAAAGGTAACCCATTTCTAGATTACCTTCTTTTACTATAAAGCTTTTAATGCAACTGCATTTAAAATACTCCATGGTTTATTAAAGTGTGGTTGGAAGAAGAAGTCTGTCATTGCAAGTTCTTCTATAGTCATTTCATTTTGAATAACTACTGATAAAGTATTCATAAATTGAGTTAAATCTATATCAGAAATTATTTGACCTCCAATTACTCTTCTAGTATCCTTATCAAATACTAATTTAACAGTAGCTGGTAAGTAAGTTGGCATAAACTCTGGTCTATAATTATCAGTTAATGATACTGAAGCAACATTCATCTTAGTTGTAGCTTTTGCAACATCTTCAGTTAATCCTGTTGATGCTATACATTTTTCATAAATCTTAATTCCTGAAGTCCCTTGAGTACCCATGTATTTAAGAGTTGGTTCAACAATGTTTCTAGCTACTAAAGTACCCATTCTTACAGCATTTGTTGCAAGAGGAATATATCTTGTATCATTAGCTGGATTGTATTTGACTACACAACAATCTCCTGCTGCAAATACATCTTCCTTACTAGTTCTCATATATTCATCAATTATAATTGCTCCATTTGGAAGAGTATCTAACTTACCTTGAACAAGCTTAGTATTTGGTGCAAATCCAATACATAATACTACTAAATCTCCTTCATAACTTCCTTTTTCAGTAACAACCTTAGTTACCTTTCCATTTTCACCTTCAAACTTAGATACTTTTTCCCCTAATACTAAATTTACACCTCTATCAATAAATGCTTTTTCAGCTATATCTGTGAATTCTTTATCAAGATATTTAGCCATAATTCTATCTTCAGCATCTATTAATGTAACCTTTTTACCTTGCATTTCAAATGCTTCTACAAGTTCAACCCCAATATATCCAGCACCAATTATAACTACATTTTTAGCCGTTTTAGATTTTTCAATTATTTCAATTGCATGGTCATGATTCTTGCATAGTAAAATATTTTCTAAATCTCCACCTTCAAATTTAGGAACAATAGGCCATGATCCTAATGTTAAAACTAATTTATCATAATTGTCTTCAAATTCTTCATTTGTTAAAAGGTTTTTAACTTTTAAAGTTTTATTTTCAAAATCTATGTTTAAAACTTCATGCTTCATATTTGTTACTACACCCATTTTAGCAAGGTTTTCTGGAGAGTTATAGAAAAGATTTTTAGTTTCTTTAATTACTCCTCCGACATTTAAAGCTATACCACATGATAAAAATGATAAATTATCATTTTTTTCATATATTGTAATCTCACTCTCTGGGTGAAGCTCCTTTAAATTAACTACCGCAGCTGTTCCTGCATGTGTACATCCAACTACTACTATTTTCATGATAGTCTCCTCCTAAAATAAACTTTTTATTTATTAATACTATTTTTTAATTAATAATTACTTTCCTTAATTAAATCATACTACTTTACTAAGAAATAGTAAAGAGGTTTTGTATATTTTTTAACAAAACTTTATACTAATTTTTTATATAAATATTATCTAATTTATTTTTTGTGTTTTCTAAATTTATATTCTTTAAAAGCTCTCTATAATTAATAAATTCATTATATTTATATCATTTTATATAATTTTCATTAATTTTAAACAAGTTTTTTTGTGAAAAGACGGTCATTTTTATTAATTTCTTTCATAGTATATTATTAAAATTTTATTTTTGGAGGTTTTAAAGTATTGGTAAAAGTGCATGGGAATTAATATTTTTGTTAATTTACAAATTAAAAAGGTATGATTCTTATCAAAAGAAATCATACCTTTCCTGCTTCTATAGCTAAATTTTATCCTTCCCCTGGATTCAGTGCTAAAATTAGATTTTCAGTTAAACTACTTGGAAAATTTAATTATAATCCCCTATAACTTTTAGTCTCTTCCTAAATTAATACCTAACATACCTGAAAGAATACCTACCAATACACAAAGCGAAAATTTAATTAAATCATATAAACCTAAAGTAGCTTCAGCTCCAAATAAAACTCCAATTGCATATAAGGCTATGTAAAATAATACACCAACTGAAAGACCTACTAACCAACCTTTATGCCCATATAACTTAGCTGCTAATATTGTTCCAAATATTAAACTTATACTTGTTATTCCTACATTAACAGCACTGTCTATACCTGGACTAATTTCAACAAAACTCATAATTAATGAAAAAATAGCAGTTAATATGGTAACTATTGCAACCGCTCCAACAACTCCTTTTAAAACATTTCCAAAATAATCTTTCCACTCCATAAGAACACCCCCTTTTAGTTCATTCTATGTACTAAAAGGGGGTAATATTCTTTATTATGCAACGTCTTTATTTAATTTTTGAGCTATAGAATTTTTTGTTACTCTAAATCTTACTCTATCTGGACCTGATTGGATAACCATTTGATCTTCATCAATTGTTATAATTTTCCCAATTATTCCGCCTCTAGTTAAAACTTCATCATTTACTTTTAATTCTGATAACATTGTATTGTACTTCTTAGTTCTTTTCTTTTCTGGAAGTATTAATAAGAAATACATAATTGCAAACATTGCAACTAAAGGTAATAATGTAGCTAATAATTGTGGCATTAAAATCCCTTCCCTTCACATTTATATTAAAACAATACATTATAATATTTATTATGTATTAAATACTATACTTTATTTAAATTTATATGTCAATTTTATGAACATTTATACTTCAAAGTTTAATAATTTATTCATAAAACTAATTTTAAGATTTTATTTTTTTATATTCCAATCTCTAAGTTTTTGCTCTTTAAACTCACTATAGTTTCCATTATCAATAGCATCTCTAATATCAGCCATTAATTTATTATAGAAATAAAGGTTATGTAAAACACATAATCTTAATGCAAGCATTTCTTTAGCTTTAAATAAATGTCTTATATAACTTCTTGTATAGTTTTTACAAGCAGGACATTGACATCCTTCATCTATTGGTCTTTCATCTAATTCAAACTTAGCATTCATTAAGTTTATTTTACCTTGCCCAGTGAATACATGACCATGTCTACCATTTCTAGCTGGAAGAACACAATCGAAGAAGTCAACCCCTCTATCTACAGCTTCTAATATATTTTCTGGAGTACCAACTCCCATTAAGTATATTGGCTTATCTTCTGGTAAATGTGGAACTACTGCATCAATAATTCTATACATCTCTTCATGAGTTTCTCCAACTGCTAAACCACCAATTGCATATCCATCCATATCTAATTTTGCTAAATGCTTAGCATGTTCAATTCTTATATCTTCATAGCAACCACCTTGGTTAATACCAAAAAGCATTTGCTCTTTATTTATTGTATCTGGTAATGAATTTAATCTATTCATTTCAGCAATACATCTATCTAACCATCTATTTGTTCTTGCAACTGAATTTATTACATATTCTCTAGTTGATGGATTTGGTATACATTCATCAAAAGCCATAGCTATTGTTGATGCTAAATTGCTTTGAATTTGCATTGATTCTTCTGGTCCCATGAAAATCTTTTTACCATCTATATGTGAGTTAAAGTAAACTCCCTCTTCTTTAATTTTTCTCATGGATGATAATGAGAACACTTGAAATCCACCTGAGTCAGTTAATATAGGTCTATCCCAATTCATAAACTTATGTAATCCACCCATTTTAGCAACTACTTTATCAGATGGTCTTAAATGTAAGTGATACGTATTTGAAAGCTCAACTTGACATCCTATTTCTTTTAAATCCATAGATGAAACTCCACCTTTAATTGCAGCTAAAGTTCCAACATTCATAAATACTGGTGTTTCTATAGTTCCATGAGGTGTTTCAAATCTTCCTCTTCTTGCTTTACCGTCTTTTTTTAACAGCGTATATCTTTTACTCAAAACTTCACTTCCTTTTAACTTATGTTTTTATTATTTTATTATCATTGAATCTCCAAAAGAGAAGAATCTATATCTTTCTTTTACAGCTTCACTATAAGCATTCATTACTTTTTCTTTTCCTGCTAAAGCTGAAACTAACATTATTAATGTTGATTCTGGCAAGTGGAAATTAGTTATAAGCTTATCAACAACATTAAACTTATATCCTGGATAAATAAATATATTAGTCCATCCACTTTGTGCTTTAACAAAACCATTTTCATCTCCAATTGTTTCTAAGGTTCTTGTAGATGTTGTTCCAACTGAAATAATTTTATTTCCACGTTTCTTTGTTTCATTAATTATTTTTGCATCCTCTTCCGCTAAATGATAGAATTCTGAATGCATAACATGTTCATTTACATCATCAACCTTAACAGGTCTAAATGTTCCAAGCCCTACATGTAATGTTACATAAGCTATATTTACACCTTTTTCCTTTACTTCTTCTAAAAGCTCTTTTGTAAAGTGCAATCCAGCTGTTGGTGCTGCTGCAGAACCTTGCTCTTTAGAATAAACTGTTTGATATCTTTCTCTATCATCTAATCTTTCTGTTATATATGGTGGAAGTGGCATTTCACCTAATTCATCTAAAACCTGTTCAAATATTCCATCATAAGAAAATTCTATAATTCTATTTCCTTCTTCTACAATATCAACTACCTTACACTTTAATTTACCTTCACCAAAAGTAAATTCAGTTCCTATTTTGGCCCTTTTTCCAGGTTTAGCTAAACATTCCCATTTGTCGCCCTCAATTCTTTTTAGAAGTAAAAACTCAATTTTACCTCCACTTATAGATTTTTCTCCTATAAGTCTTGCCGGCATTACTCTAGTATTATTCAAAACTAATGTATCTCCTGGATTTAAATAATCTATTACATCATAAAAATGTTTATGATCTATTTCCCCAGTAGCTTTATCTAAAACCATTAATCTAGAATAATCTCTCTTTTCTAATGGATGTTGAGCTATAAGCTCCTCTGGTAAGTAAAAATCAAAATCACTTGTCTTCATCTAATATATCTCCTAACTTTCAAAAAAACTAGTTTGTCTTTTCGTAACTTTTTTACCTCTTGATCTCCCTAAATGACTATATGCTTTATCTGTAGCTGTTCTTCCCCTAGCTGTTCTAACTATAAATCCTTTTTGAAGAAGATACGGTTCATAAACATCTTCTATAGTTCCAAGTTCTTCACCTATAAAATAAGATAATGTTTCTATTCCTACAGGTCCACCATTAAAATTATCAATAATAGCTTCTAATATTTTATTATCAACTCTATCAAAACCTTGGGCATCTACTTCTAAAAGTTCAAGAGCTGCTTTTGCTTCTTTGTAACTAATTAAAGAGTCTGAATACACTTCAGCATAATCCCTAACCCTCTTTAATAACCTATTTGCAATTCTTGGTGTTCCTCTAGAACGTCTAGCTATTTCATATGCCCCTTCTTCAGTTATATTACAACCTAATACAAATGCAGAACGAACTATTATTTCCTTTAATTGTTCTTCAGTATAATATACCATATCACAAAGAACTCCAAACCTATCTCTTAATGGAGAAGTTAACATACCAATTCTAGTTGTTGCTCCAATCAAAGTAAAATGTGGTAAATCTAATCTAATAGATTTAGCAGCTGCACCTTTTCCTATAACTATGTCTAAAGCATAGTCTTCCATAGCCGGATAAAGTATTTCTTCAACACTTCTATTTAATCTATGTATTTCATCAATAAATAAAACATCATTATCTTTTAATGTTGTTAATATAGCTGCTAAATCTCCTGCTCTTTCAATTGCTGGACCTGAAGTTATTTTAAAATCTCCACCCATTTCTTTTGCTATAATATTAGCTAACGTTGTTTTACCTAGTCCTGGTGGGCCATACAATAACACATGATCCAATGCTTCATTTCTTCTTTTAGCTGCTGTAATAAAAATATTAAGTCTTTCCTTTACCTTATCTTGCCCTATATACTCATTAATCTTCTGAGGTCTTAAACTTAATTCACTATTTCCGTCTTCCAGAATCTCATCTGGAGTGATAATTCTCTCCAAATCTATCACCTCTATCCCATTAATACTCTTAAACATTCCTTAATAATATTTTCTACAGATTCTTCTCTATTTACTTTCTTTAATGCACTTTCAGCTTCTTTTTCTGAATATCCAAGAGCTAATAATGCTCCAAGAGCTTCTCCTATTGCATTACTATTACTTGGTGCAATATCTTCAAATCCTTGTTGTATATCAACACCTTCAGAAACTTCATCTGTTTTAATCTTATCTTTTAGTTCTAATATTATTCTTCCTGCAGTCTTCTTTCCAATTCCAGGTGCTCTGCATAAATGTTTATCATCTTCCATAATTATTGCATATTTTAAGTTATTTATTCTACTTATTGAAAGTAAAGATAAAGCAGCTTTTGCCCCTACTCCACTTATTGAAATAAGCAGTTTAAACATCTCTAACTCTTCTCTATCTCTAAATCCATATAATCCAATAAAATCTTCTCTTACTATTTGCTCTAAATATAATTGAACCTCTTCAGATACCTTCGGCATTTCCGCCATAGTGGCTCCTGATGTAAAAATCTTATATCCAATCCCATTATTCTCTATAATAACATAATCCTTATTAATCCCAATATATTTTCCCTTAATATATTCGTACATTTCCATCCCCCTTAATCTAATTATAAATTAGATTATTTTTGTTCTTTGTAATTAAGCTTTTGCAATTTTCAATTACACATTAACGTTATTACTTCTTTAGTCTACCTTATACTTTACCATTTTGCTTTAATTTTTTCAATAATAAAGGGGCTGTATCATATTGAATTTATAAATTCAATATAGATACGGCCTATTTTAATATTTTTTATTATTATTCATA